>PPYF01219769.1_pt1 | contig 22192 bp, 26 predicted proteins | sample 1559871 | NCBI WGS metagenome assembly PPYF01 (sample SAMN08240021, study PRJNA423297) | Human gut metagenome, whole genome shotgun sequencing project.
GATATTATAGAGTGAGATAATATAGTGATTCAAGACCGCACAAAATGTGTGGTCTTTTTCTTATCCCCTTAGCTCAGTGGTAGAGTAATGTCCCAGGTTCGATTCCTGGAGGGGATATTTCCAAAACAAAAACGAATGAGAGGTGGTGGTGATGCCGAGGAAGCCGGATGAGAGGATAACGCAGGCAAAAGAATTATACTTAAAAGGACAGAAGCTAATTGAGATTGCAAGTCAATTAGGAGTTCCGGAAGGAACAGTCCGAAGTTGGAAAAATAGATATAAATGGGATTGCAACGTTGCAAAAGAGAAACGCAACGTTGCGAAAGCAAAGAAAGGCGGTCAGCCAGGTAACAAGAATGCCGTAGGCGGCAAGGGCGGAGCCGCTCCAAAACAAAATAAAAACGCAGAAAAGCATGGTTTCTTCTCGAAGTATCTTCCGGAAGAGACCTTTTCTATTATCCAGGAGATTGAAAAGAAGGACCCTTTAGATATTCTCTGGGAAAATATACAGATTGCTTATGCTGCAATCGTCAGAGCACAGCAGATCATGTATGTAAAGGACCACGAGGATAAGACAATCGAGAAAGTCGAAGAGAAAAAATCAAAGGGTAAGCTTATAGGCGAGAAGTGGGAGGTACAGGAAGCATGGGATAAACAGGCAACATTTTTAAAAGCACAGGCAAGGGCACAAGGAGAATTAAGGTCCTTGATAAAGCAATATGATGAACTGTTGCATAGTAATTATGAACTTGCAACAGAGGAGCAGAAAGCTAGGATCGATCAGATCAGGGCGAAGACGGCAATTATATCTGGTGTGGATGAGGAAGAAACAGAAGATGATGGCTTCTTAGAAGCACTGAAAGGCGAGGCATACGCAGTATGGGAAGAAGAGTAAAGAAAGCAGCCTTTAAATTTAGACCATTTTCACGTAAACAAAAGAAAATCCTTACCTGGTGGATGCCGGAGTCTCCAGTATGTGATCAAGATGGAATTATAGCAGATGGAGCAATACGTTCGGGCAAGACAGTCTCTATGTCGTTGTCTTTTGTGATGTGGGCGATGGAATCGTTTGACGGTCAGAACTTTGGTATGTGTGGAAAGACAATTGGCTCTTTCAGACGAAATGTACTCTTTTGGTTGAAACTAATGCTAATAAGCCGAGGATATAAAGTTGAAGACCATCGTTCTGACAATTTAGTTATCGTGAGAAGAAAAAAGAAAGAGAATTATTTCTATATTTTCGGTGGAAAAGATGAAAGTTCACAGGACCTCATCCAGGGTATTACCTTGGCCGGGGTCTTTTTTGATGAAGTTGCACTGATGCCAGAGAGCTTTGTCAACCAGGCAACAGGACGTTGCTCCGTGGATGGTTCGAAATACTGGTTTAACTGTAACCCAGATGGACCATATCACTGGTTCAAACAAAACTGGATAAATAAATCAACGAGCTACTTAGGAAAAGAGCAAACAAAGAAAATCAAAGAGGAAGCGGCCAAAAAAGGAAAAGCTCATGGACTAAAAGAAATCTTGTACTTGCACTTTACAATGGACGACAATCTTTCTTTGTCGGAGAAGATTAAGCAAAGATATTGTGCGATGTACACAGGAGTTTTCTTCAAACGATACATCAAAGGACTATGGGCAGCGGCGGAAGGCATCATTTACGATATGTTCGATGAAAAGAAACATGTAAAAGATATCCGGGAATTCTATAGCTTGCTGATAAATAAAAATCGTTATGTTTCCTGTGATTATGGAACCCAGAACGCTACAGTATTCCTTCTATGGAACAAAGGTGTGGATGGAGTTTGGTACTGCACAAGAGAGTATTATTATTCCGGCCGTGATAAAGGCAAACAGAAAACAGACTCAGAATATGCAGACGACCTAAAAGAATGGCTTGACGGGACGCAGATAAAAGCAATCATCGTAGATCCTTCCGCAGCTTCCTTTATTGCAGAGCTGCGGAAACGAGGTTACAAAGTACTCAAAGCAAAAAATGATGTACTGGACGGAATTCGTCTCGTAGGAACATTATTAAATCTTTGCAAGATTTGTTTTGAGAAGTCCTGTACGAATACAATCGGAGAATTTGCTTCTTACATCTGGGACGAAAAAGCTTTAGAGCATGGAGAAGATAAACCGGTGAAACAGTTCGACCATGGATGCGATGCAGCACGTTACTTTTGTTCTACGATATTAGGCAATAGGGTAGCGAGAATGAAGAAAGCTAAGATAAGAAGGTGAGAACAATATATACATTTACAATACCAAGAGAACAATTTGACGAGAGTAACCCAGACAAACAAATGCTTCGTCAATTAATCAGTAAACATATCAGCCTGGCAAGCAAACTTAGGAAAAATATAGAATACTACGAGGGTAAACATAAAATACTTGGAGACACCGAACGAGAAAATAAACTTGTATGTAATCATGCAAAAGATATCTCTGACACAGTAGTAAGCTACTTCATCGGCAACCCAGTCTCCTATAAATCTTCTGCTGACATTACAGTACTAACGGATGCTTTAGAGGATGCGGGAGCGGATGAAGCGGATGGAGACAATGGATTAGAACTTTCTATTTATGGATTAGCCTATGAATATATTTATGTGAAGGAGAATGAAACGACTCTCTGCATTAAAAATATCTCAGCAGAGAATACTTTCATGGTAAAGGATGACAGCATTGAAGAAAATGAGCTCTTTGCTGTCTATTATTATGTCAAGAAAGATGATTCCGGAAGATCTCCAGACCACTACATGGCAACAGTTGTGACAGTGAATTATAAATATGAGCTAGATATCGAAAATATCCCAACGATACAGCCAACAACGGAAATCCCATATATTCATCACATGGGAGAGATACCGATCATCGAATACCAGAACAATAAATTAGCGATTGGAGACTTTGAGCTGCAGATTCCTCTTATTGATGCGTATAATGCTCTCATGAGTGACCGCATCACCGATAAAGAACAGTTCATTGATGCGATTTTGGCAATTTACGGTACATTACTTGCGGACGATACGGTAACGGACGATGAGGGGAAAGAAGAAGACGGCATTAAAACAGCAATGCAGAAAGTGAAACAGCGAAAGGTATTAGAAATGCCAGGCGAGGGAGCGAAAGCGGAGTATCTCACCAGAACATTCGATGAGAGCGGTGTGGAAATCTTAAAGAAAGCAATCGAACAGGACATTCATAAATTCTCCCATATCCCTTGTATGACAGATGAAAGTTTCGGCGGTAATGTCAGCGGTGTGGCGATGGAGTTTAAACTATTAGGCATGGAGAATATCACAAAGATTAAAACACGCTATTATAAAAAGGGACTCCGAAAGAGGCTTCGTATCTTTGCCAATTTTCTCAACCTGAAAGGACAGCAGATAGACATATCTGGCATCACACCGACATTTACAAGGGCTCTGCCAAAGAATCTTCTTGAGATTTCTCAGATCATAGCGAATCTCTGGGGAAAGATAAGCCGAAAGACATTGCTTTCGCAAGTTCCTTTTGTAGAAGACGTTGACGAAGAATTAAAAAGATTAGACGAAGAGGAAGAGAAAGCGATCGAGAAACAGCAGGCACTATTTGGTATGCAGGAAAATACACCACCGGGTAACAAAGATACAAAGGATGATGTAGATGAGTGATTACTGGGAGAATAGAGCGGCATGGGATATGTATCATGCAATGGAAGACGCAGAAAAGACTGCACAGAAAATATCCGGGATTTACCGAAAGGCATTGACCCAGCTAACCTATGCAGCCAGAGATGTATTTGACAAGTACCGCAAAGATTACGGACTTTCCGAAGTAGAGGCATGGGAACTCTTAAATAAGATGCAGGATAAAGCATCCATAGATGAACTCTTATTAGCTCTCAGAAACGAGAAAACAAGAAAAGGAAGACAGGGCATCCTAAAAGTATTAGAAGCTCCGGCATATACCAGCAGGATAGAGAGATTTAAAGATATGATGCAGCAGGCAGATTTCTTGATGCAAAATGTATATGAACAAGAAAAGCAATTTGACACAACCTTTTTTGAGAATCTGGCCAGAGACAGCTACTATAAAACCATTTATAATACCCAACGACAGACGGGCTATGGATTTGCTTTTTCTAATATTTCTGAAAAAGAGATAGCTCATGCATTGTCAATAAATTGGTCCGGGAAACACTATTCCAAACGTATATGGAAAAACACGCAAGACCTTGCAGAAACGATAAAAGAAGAAATGGTAATAAGCCTCCTTACAGGAAGAACCGACAGAGAAACAGCACAGACCTTTGAGAAGACATTTCATACTGGTATGATACAGGCGAGACGATTAGTAAGAACAGAGTCGGCTTTCGTACATGGAGAACTGCAAAAGAGGGCATATGAAGAAGCAGGAATAAAAAAATATCGTTATGTGGCAATTTTGGACTTAAGGACCAGCGAATTGTGCCGGGGATTAGACGGTAAAACATTCTCGGTGTCAGAAGCAATGGCCGGGAAGAATTACCCGCCAATGCATCCGTGGTGCCGTTCTACGACAATAAGTATTGTAGACGATGAAATACTTAAAAACATGAAAAGAAATGCGTACGACCCCGAAACGGGACGTACAATAAAGGTTCCTGCCAATATGACCTATAAAGAATGGTATAAGCAATATGTCAAGGGAAAACCAAAAGCTGAAGCACAGGAAAAGGCAGTGAAAAACGTAGCGAAAGACCGAAGACAATTTGACTCATATCAAAAAGTTTTAGGAAAAGATATGCCAAAACATTTTGCAGACTTCCAGGAAATGAAGTATAATGAACCTGAAAAATGGGAACAACTCAAAGCATTAAAACAATACTTTGAAAAGAATCCTGGAAACACTAAGACAGATTATGAGATTGGAAAGGCTCTCAAAGATTCTGGCATTAAAGGAATTCCAAAAGTAAATCCAGAAAAGATAGATGTTTCTGATTATACATACGATACAAATCATATCAATGCAGAACGGGCACATATGGTTAGCCGTGAAGAGGCAGAAAACTTTATAAAAAAATCAGACATTTCACTTACCAGATGGAATGGACGTTTTGTAAACTATTATAGCAAAGATGGAGCGGCATATGTAGACGTAGAAAATAAAAATATAAGAACAGCTTTTTCGAGTAAAGAATTTGATGAGAACACTTTGAAAATCAGGAAGGTGGTGGAAAAATATGCAGGAGGAAGTCATGTGTCCGATACTCAAAAGAATGATTGATGATGCATTGTGCTATGATATTCACATGGTTACAGAGGGACTCGCCCCTGATTGGACAGTGCCGGAAAGAGTGCTTTTAGTACCTGAATATAAAGAAATTTGCATGAGATGTAAAAATCATAAGGAATAGGACCACTTATCAGAAAAGGATAGGTGGTATTTTTATACTCATTTTTAAGAAAGGCCATATATGAAATTAATTGAATAACGGGAGAACTCCTGTCAGGGTATGCTCCTGACCTCCCGGAAAGAACCATAAAGGCACAGCGAAAGGCTGTGTCTTATTTCGTTGGTAATTTTGAAAAAAAGGAGGATTTTGCGATGAATAATTTGATGAATTTTGAAGGAAACAGTGTGGAAATATTTGAATGGAATGGACAGGTGCTGTTTAACCCTAGACATGTGGCTTATATTTTAAATATCAAAAACGTTAATGATAATCTTAGAAAAATGAGTAACAAACAGGTTGTAAAACTTAAAAATTCGGATATCGGTAATACCGACATCCGAAAATTGAACAATGCAGGTGAGAATTTTCTTACAGAAAGCGGTGTTTATAAATTGATTTTTAAAAGCCGACAGCCTGCCGCAGAACGTTTCTCAGATTGGGTTGCGGATGATGTTCTTCCACGGATCCGCAAGACAGGATCCTATGAAATGCCGGAAAAAGAGAAAAACAAAAAGGAAAAACTTTCTTCTGTAAACCAGATGGCAAAGAACATCACTGGCCTCTTACAGGAAGCAGGAGTAGATGCAAAATTTATTGCTGCAGAAGTGGTAAGAATTTATATAGATAATGGTTATCCGGTTCACTCTCCAGTAATCACAGAAGATAGCAAACTCTGGGACTGCACATCCATCGCAAAAGAACTTGGAATTCTTTCAACCAACGGAAATCCACACGATAAGGCGGTATCGGCGATTATCCAGAAACTTGACTTATTTGCAGATGAGATTGTCAGAACAGCATATAGCAAAAATGGACATGATGGAGTCACAGTCCAGTATAAAGACAGCGTTTTAGAAAAAGTAAAAGAGTGGTTGGAGGATAACGGATATCCAACTGTGATTGAATATGGTTTAGCAAATGGAAAAACTAACAACTGTAAGGTTGTTTATGATATTTAAGGAAAGAAGGTAAAAGACATGAAGAAGTATGTTGGAACAAAAGTAATTGAAGCAAGACCAATGACAAGAGGAGCTTACAATAACTACAGAGGCTGGCAGATTCCAGCGGACGAAAATCCGGAGGATGCAGGCTATCTCGTGAAGTACAGCGATGATTATGTAAGTTGGTCTCCGGCATATGCATTTGAGGAAGCTTATAGAGAATACGATGAGAATAAACTTCCAGCAACTGCAGTGGGTATGATGAACGAAGATTATAAGGAACGTTTTAAGGCAGAATATAAGCAGTTAGAGATTCGCTTTGATGGATTAAGAAAAATGCTTAAGGAATGGGATGAGGGAACGCTTGTCTTTTTTGAACCTACTTGCCCACGCAGCACTTACAATATGCAGCTTAAAGCTATGGCAGATTATATAGCGGTACTCGAAGCGAGAGCAGTAATGGAAAATATAGACTTAATGGTTTAATTGCGCCAGCACAATGAGGAGGTGAGGACACTGAAAGTCAAAGTCATTAAACGGTACAACGATGTTGCGTTGAACGAAATCAAAGAAAAAGACGAAGTTTTTGAAGTAAGTAAAGAACGTGCCGAACATCTTGTAAAAGAGGGTATGGTGGAGATTATCAAGGAAGGAAAGGAAACACAGAAATGAGAAAGAAGATTTTAGTAGCAGTAACAGCAGTAATGTTAGCTGCAGGAGCATTAGTGGGGTGTACAGAAGCAAGTCAGGTATCCAATAACGTCTCACAAGAAGCGGATAACTTCAATGTCTTAAGAAGATTTGCAGTTATCAACACAAGAACAGACAAAGTGGAATTTGAACTTGTCGGAGCCTTTTCCTTAGATGCTTCCGATAGCAAGAAAATCAGCTTAATCTGCGAAATGGAAGACGGGACTTACAAGAAACAGATTATTGGTTTAAACAGGGACTCTATGTATGTGATTGAAGATTTAGGAGGTGCAAAGGTAAACAAATATAAGTACGAAGTAAATTATATTCCAGAATCTATTGTACCGTTTACAATTACAAACAAGAAGTAGGAGGTGATCCGGATATCTCCCTAAAAGACGCAGGGTGAAGCGTCTTATTTTTTTATGTCTTTTTCCGTCAGACGTTAAAGAAACGGGCAACTTCAAAACTGAATGGCCTGGGCACAAGCGTGAATTGGCTGGGCGGAAAGGAAGAACAATGAAAGAATTTAAACACGAACACAAAATGAAAATGAGATTACAGTTTTTTGCTGATCCAGGAGGAAACGGTGGCGGACCCGAGGGTGGGGACGATAACGGAGCCAGAACGGAACCAGTTTCTTTTGACGACTTTTTAGCAGAGGAAGGGAATCAGGCAGAGTTTGACAGACGGGTTCAGAAAGCGGTTAATACGGCGGTAACAAACGCTCAGGAGAAGTGGCAGGCACTGGCGGATGACAAGCTTTCCGAAGCAGAAAAGCTGGCTAAAATGACAAAGGACGAACAGAAGACGTATATGCAGAACAAGAAGGACAAGGAACTTTCAGAAAGAGAAAGAAAAGTGGCCAGAGCGGAGTTGATGGCGGAAGCCAAGAACACTTTAACAGGTGATGGTCTCCCAGTAGAACTTGCAGAGGTTCTTGATTATACGGACGCAGATTCTTGCAAAAAGTCAATGCAGACGGTAAAAGATGCCTTCCAGAAGGCAGTAGAAGCTGCAGTCGATGAAAAATTAAAAGGCGATAAGCCGCCAAAGAAAGCAACAGAGACAGGTGGACAGGACAACCTTGAAAAGCAGGTTTACAATGCGATGATGGGTATTTATAACTAAAAAGGAGAGTGAATATATATGGCGATCAATACATTAGCAACGGCAACTTTATTTATGACACAGCTCGACAAGATCGCTGTCCGGGAAGCAACTACTGGCTGGATGGATGCCAATGCTGGACAGGTGATCTATAACGGAGGAGCGGAGGTTAAGATTCCCAAAATGAATGTTCAGGGAATGGGCGACTATGACCGTGAGGCTGGATACCAGCGCGGCTCCGTTACACTGGAGTATGAAACAAGAAAAATGACGCAGGATCGTGGTCGTTTATTCCAGTTAGACCCAATGGATATTAACGAATCAAATTTTATCCCGACAGCAGGAGCGGCAATGGGAGAATTTCAGCGCACACAGGTGGTTCCAGAAATTGATGCATACCGCATCTCCAAGATTGCAACAGAAGCGCTTACCGCTAATAAAGCGGGCATGATTGGCAAAGGTTACACATCAGGAGCAACAGGAACTTCTGCACTCCGTAAGATTAAAGAGGGGATCAAGGCGATAAGAGAAAACGGCTATAACGGACCGTTAATCTGCCAGGCAACAGAAGATTTCATCATGGAATTAGAACTGGAGCTTTCAGATAAAATCAGAGTGACAACATTTTCTAAGGGAGGTATCCAGACAGAGGTGCCATCCGTAGATAGAGTTCCGATTATCGGGACACCTTCAAACCGTATGTATAGCACAATTAAGTTAAATGATGGAAAAACTTCTGGACAGGAAAAGGGTGGATACGAGAAAGGCACATCTGCAAAGAACTTAAATTTCTTCATTTGCCCGGTAACTACACCGATTGCGGTAACAAAACAGGATATCATGCGTATCTTTGACCCGACAATAAACCAGAAATTGAACACATGGCAGATGGATTACAGACGTTTCCATGACATCTGGGTTCTGGATAATAAGCTGGATTCTATTTATTTAAGCGTTCAGGAGGCGGAAGGATGAGACTGATCAGAAAAAACGTGGAAAGAGAAGCGGAAGGTCAAGATATCCAGAAGTGGATAAGCAAAGGATATTCTGAATTAGAAACAAAAAAAGTTTTTTCTGATACAGAAAAGGACGTTTCAGAAAGTACACAGAACTTAGAAGAACTTACTGTACAGGAATTAAGAGAACTTGCAAAGACCAAGGGATTAGAGGGGACGAGCTCTTTAAACAAGCAGCAGCTCATTGATGTCTTAAAGGAGGGATAACGTGCCGGAAGATGTAGAAATCCTAAAAACCCTTACCGGATGTGCAGATGAACCCCTGTTAGAAATCCTTTTGGAAGATGCAAGAGAAACTGTCCTTTCATATACAAATAGAAAAAATATGATTCCTCAGTTAAAGAAACCGGTGCGGGATCTCGCACTGGTTGCATATAACAGGCGGGGAACGGAAGGAGAAAAGTCCAGGAGCGAGGGAGGAGAGTCATATAGCTTTGATGATACGTTGAAACAGATCTATGACATCTTGAACCGTTATCGCCTGGCCCGCGTGGGAGGAAAGACATATGAGACTTCGGGAAACTAGACTGCAAACGCATTACCATCGCAAAAAAATCATAGAGAAGGACAAAGAAGGTTGTGTCTCAGAAAGATACGGTCCCTCTTCTACTTTCCGGGGAGAATACTGGCCGGCATCCGGTAAGGTGCAGGCACAACAGTATGGGCAGAGATTGGGATATATCCAGAATATAAAAATTGATGGAGAATATAATATTCAGTCTGACGAGGACGGAAAAGTGCACTATATCTTGGATAATGGTGCTGATATAACCGAGTTGGATGGAATCTGTTTATTCGTTGGTCAAAATGCTGAACCGGATTATAAGATCGTAGCAATCAAACCATATCGTTTTCTTACGCTGGAGGTGGAAAGCCTATGCCAGTAGAAGGAATGGAAGAACTCAGTAGAAAGCTAAGGGAACTTGCACGAACGAACATTACACAGGCAACAGCACAGGCGATTGAGATAGTAAGGTCAGCAGCGGTCCTAAATTGCCATGAAGACACTGGGGAACTTAGACAGAGTATCCACACAGAAATAAGGCAAAACGGTGACACTGTACAGGGCATATGTTACACAAATAAAGCCTATGCCCCGTACGTTGAATTTGGCACCGGTAAAAAGGGACAAGAGCATCATGCGGGGATTTCTCCGGACATCTCTCCAGCCTATAAGATGTCCCCATGGTGGATCCACGAGAGCCAGATAGATAGGAGGGTGGCAGAAAAATACCATTGGTTTTACATAGACACCCCAGAGGGACGGTTTTATCAGTGTACTGGTAATCCTGCTTATCCTTTTATGTATCCAGCCTTAAAAGACAATGAAAAAGAAGTATTGAGCGCATTTAAAACAGAATTCAAGGCAGAAATGAAAGGAAAATAGATGAAGAATGTAAAAGACCAGATTTACGCCGCACTGTGCAAAGTGACAGATAACGTCACAGACGTTTACCCTGCAAACTGGGCACAATTCCCGGTAATCCAGTACACCGAGGAGGATAACAGCGTCTTTGAGCGTACAGATAACAAAGAAGACAAAGCAAAAGTCAGATACCGCATTGACATCTGGCATAACAAGAGTACGTCCGAAACAGCAATGCAGGTAGATAGAGAAGTCGCAACACTCGGATTAGTCCGAACGGCCTGTATGGATGTGCCGGACCCTTCAGGTCTTAAACATAAACAGATGAGGTACGAGGGGATCATTGACATGGATTCTGATCTCGTATATTGGAACAATTAAGGAGGCGAATATATGTTAGCAAATGGAACAAAGTTAGGTTACAAAACGGGAGAAAGCGAATCTCCTTTCACGGACCTTCCTGGATTAAAAGAAATCCCGGAAATGGGAGAAGATATTGAAAAAGTAGATAATACCTGTTTAACAGATTCCCATAAAGTATATGAAAAGGGAATTGGGGATTTATCGGATATGAAGTACAAGTTTAAGTATGATAATACCAAAGCAGAATCTCCGTACAGAGTTTTAAGCGCGGCAGCGGATAAGGGAACAGTAGTGACTTTTCAGGAAACACTTCCGGACAAGACAATAACAGAATTTACAGGACAGGTAGCAGTAAAACGTACCGGCGGTGGAGTTAACGGCGTAATCGAATTTGAAGCTACTATCGCCGTACAGTCAATCAAACGTACAGATCCGGCATAAGGAGGTAGAAGATGAACGAAAATCTTGGCGGTTTAGATGAAGTAAATGAAACAGAAGAAAAAGTAGTGGAGATGGAGAAAAAGAGACGTCCTTTCCATTATTGGACGGTAAAAGGCAGAGACTACAGATTAAAACTGCAGGCAGGCTCTATTGAAAGAGTAGAGAACAAATATCATCAGAATATCATGAACATTGTCAGTGAAATGCCGCCTCTTACTGTGATGTTAACCATTATCCAGGCGGCAATGGAAAACTGGGAAGCGGGAATGAACTATACAAAAATCAAGAAACTCTACGATACATGGACCGAAGATGGCGGTGATCAGTTTAGTTTTTATACAAAAATCATTATCCCTACACTGGTAGTATCGGGTTTTTTCCCGGCGGATCAGTCGGAGGAAATCATGGAAGAGATGAAATAACCACGACAACAGACTATCTCATGTATCTATATCCAGAAGCATTATACGCCGGCATCGGTCCGGAACGCTTCTGGAGCTTGTCTCTTAATGAAATCATTGACCTTTTGGAAGCATATTACAAAAGAGAAAAAGAAAAAAGAAAGCAGGCAATATGGGATAATTTCATTCTGGCCGAAACGATAACAGGAAACTTAGCTACAGCTTTTTCGGAAGACGGGCAAGTAATAAAAGCTTGGGATTATTACCCTGAATTATTTGCAAAAGAAAAAGAATCAGACGATGAAAGAAGAAAACAGGAAGAATTAGAGCGGTATAAAGAAGCTTGGCAAAAACGTATCGCACAATTTGAAAGCCGGGAGTGATCCTGGCTTTTACTTTTGAAAGGAAGGAGGTGGAAATGTGAGCGAAGATCTTGCAAAATTAAAGGTTACGATAGAGGGAGACTCGAAGTCTTTTAAAAGAGAGATGAGCCAGAGTGAAGCGGAAGCCAAAAAAGCCTCTGATGCAATTAAAAAAGCAATGAGTGGCATTAATTTTAAAAACAAACTTGGCAAAGAAGAACTTGCCGCAGGCAATCTTTTGAAAAAGACACTGTCTGATATAAAATCTGGCGGCCTTCCCCAATCCGTAAAGGACTCAATGAAAGATTATATAAAACAAGCCCAGCTTGCCGCAGGAATCAAAGTACATACAGAAGAGTACAAAGACCTATCATCAGATATTGATGCGGCAGAAAAAGCCCTGAGTAAGCTAGAAAGAGAACAGCAGCGCCTATCTGTTTTGGGAGAAGACAAAGGATTATCTGGTGAATATCAGGATTTGACAGAGAAAGCGAAAAAAGCACAAGAAGCTATTGAAGAACTGAGCATGAAAAGAGGACAGCTTGAAAAGACGGGAGAAGATGTAGAATTTACCCCTAAGTATCAGAATCTTTACGATTCGAGAATGAGTGAAAATCAAAAGTTGAAATCTTTAAAAAATCAGAAAAAGGAGCGGATGAACCAGGGACTTCCAATGACGGATGTTGATGCATCTGGACAAATGTTCAATCTGGATGAAGAAATCGTAAAGACAAAAAAACATCTACAAGAGTTAGAACAGGAAATGGAGAGCCTTGAAGGAAAAGATAAAATGCTCCAAGCATCCGAAGCAACAAGAAAGTTATCCTCTGAAATCGAGGCAACAAAAGAAAAACTTGCTCAGTATAAAACAGAAATGACGGGGTTAACTGCTGCAGGGCTGGACAAAGGGAGTGGTACCTGGATTAAAAATCAGCAGGAAATCGGCAGAACTATAGCGATGCTGGAAAAGTACAGAGCGGCGCAAGGCGGGATGGTTGCAAATGGGCATGATGTTCAGAGCGTGACTTCCGGCAAATTAAGCAGCGGTAGCGGACTTGAGACAGCAGGAGCTACTGCCTCCTATTCTTTAAAACAGATCCCGGCAAAGATGAGAGAGATCACTTCGTAAGTAAATAATACGATAAAAAGAATCCCTGTCTTAGGGAAAGTGTTAAGCAATGCGGCTTATATAGGCTCTAAAGGATGGGGCGGATTGAAGAAAATTATTTCTGGAACAAGCTCTGTATTTCAACGTGTTTCAACAGCCATTAAAAGAACTTCCGGAGTTTTTGCTGCACTGATTCAAAAGTTCACTTCTGGCATTCCTATCATAGGAAGGACCAGAAAGTCCATGAATGGAATGGGACAGTCCGGAAGAGGGTTAAGAGGCATATTAAGCACACTTGGTATGACGGCGAGATTCATGTTCGCAAGCTTTATCATACAGGGAGCATTAAGTGGCGCAAAGGAAGGAATGCAGAATCTGTCTAAGTACAGTAAACAGACAAATGCGGACCTCTCATTGTTGATGTCGTCACTTACGCAGCTTAAAAATTCTCTGGCCACTGCATTTGCCCCAATCCTTACAGTGATAACACCGGTATTAAATGCGCTAATCCAAAAGATTATCACAGTAGTGAATGCGTTTGGACAGCTCACAGCAAGTTTGGCTGGACAGACTACTTTTGTCAAGGCGAAGAAAGTCAATCAGGATTATGCAGCAAGCCTTGATAAGAGCTCAAAAAAGGCGAAAAATTTGCAACGAACCCTTATGGGATTTGATGAGATCAACAAACTAGATGATAAAAATTCTTCTAATTCATCTGGTAGCGGCGGTTTAAGTCCAAATGATATGTTTGAAACGGTGAAAATCCCGAACAAATATAAAGACTTAGCCAAAATGTTAAAAGATGCCTGGGCACAAGGAGACTTTACGAAAATCGGCCAGATGGTCGGAAAGAAAATCAATGAAGCCTTAGAGAGCATTCCATGGGATAGAATCAAGAAGACGTGCAACAAGATAGCAAAAAGTATTGCAACCTTCCTAAATGGCTTTATCGAGACAGTAGACTGGGGATTAGTAGGAAATACAATCTCTCAAGGACTCAATACAGCATTTAGTTTTGCTAATACTTTTGCAAAGAATTTTCACTGGGACTCTCTTGGAAAAGCGGTTGGTGACGGCATCAACGGCGCAATGGAGGGGCTTGACTGGGATCTGATTCAGGAAACAGTCCGAAATGTTGTAGGAGGCATTGTCACATCAATCAACACCTTTATCAAGACAACGAAATGGAATCTTGTAGGAAAGACCATTGGCAATGGCTTGAATACAGCCCTGGAAGCAGTATACACGGCAGTTACGAACTTCAAGTGGAAGAAAGCCGGGAAAGCCCTTACAGATGCAATAAATGGTCTGTTTGATACATTTGACTGGGCGAAAGCAGGAAAGACAATCTCGAATGGAATCAAGGGAGTATTAGATTTTGCAATAACTGCGATTGAAAATGTGAAATGGAGCAATGTCGGAAAAGACATCGCAACCTTCCTTGAGAATATTGATTGGCTTGGAATTGCAACGAGAATATACAAGCTTCTCTGCACAGCTCTTGCATCAGCTCTTGCAGGACTGGCAGGTCTCTTAGGAAAACTTATTGGAGATGCTGCTAAAAACGCACAAAAATATTTCAAAAAGAAAATAGAAGAGTGCGGCGGAAATATTCCTCTCGGAATCCTAAAAGGAATCAAAGATGGAATGAAAAATATTGCAAAATGGGTCAAAGACAATATTTTCAAGCCAATTATTGATGCATTCAAAACAGCCTTTGGTATACATTCTCCATCAACAGTCATGGCCGAGCAGGGCACTTATATTATAAGCGGACTTTTGAAAGGACTTAAAAATAAAATAAAGGAAGTTTTCTCATGGGTGGCAAAACTCCCGGGCGAATTCAAAGAAAAGCTTGGAAATGCGAAAGAATGGCTAGTAGGCAAGGGAAAAGATGCAATCACAGGAATCAAGAACGGCTGGAATGCAGTAAAGAAAACAAACTTACTGGATCATGCAGCAAAGATTAAAAATGAGATTTATGAAAAGATAGGAGATGTGAAAGGTAAGGTAACTTCTGTAGCGGCCAAAGCTGTAAAGAACAACGAGAAAGTGAAATCTGTGGTAATCGGAGCGAATGTTAAAAGCATCAGCAACAATGCATTTTACAAATGTCCGGCATTAAAAACAGTAAAGATCAAGACAACAAAACTCACCAAGAAAACAGCCAGCAAGAAGGCATTTAAGGGTGTAAATAAAAAGATGGTAATTAAGGTGCCGAAGAAAGTGAAGAAAACTTATGCGAAGATTTTTAAAGGGCTGAAAGTGAAATAGAAAGGGATAGGATTTTTTAAAGGACTCATGCTAGATGGTATGGGTTCTTTTTTGTAATAATATAATGTAAGTTATGGGGATTAAAATGACATATTGTGACGATAAAGGATATATGTTATAATCCGAACATGAGTGTTACCATAACGGTAGGCGGTTAGTCTTTCAACAGAGGTTGCTGAGTGCCAGTGGCACTTGTTTTGCAACGACCGAAGTGAAACGGAGACCTGTAACCCTCTGATTACATAGAAACCCGAAAGGGAATCCGCTGGAAAGAAGGAAGTATTAATCAAAGAAAATACAAAGGAGATTTTACAATGAAAATGCACATCATTGGCACTGGAACAGCAACAGTAAGTAAATATATCAATACCTCCTGTGTTTTTGAGGAAGATAATCAGTTGTTTCTTGTGGACGGGACAGGGGGCAGTGACATCTTGCGGGCATTTGATACTATGAATCTTAATTGGAAGAAGCTTCATTATGCCTTTCTTTCTCATGAACATACCGATCATTTTTTAGGGATGATATGGGTAATTCGCACGATTGCGGAGTTGTTAGAACTGGAGGAATATGAGGGGGATTTTTATCTTTACGGAAACGATGTAGTATTGGGAAAGGTATTACATGTGTGCCGCATGATTCTTAAGAAACGAAGCCAGGCTTTTTTGGAGACAAGAATTAAGTTTGTTTTGGTAAAAGACCATGAAAGGAAACATATTTTAAATTATGATTTTACATTTTTTGATATTGGTTCTACAAAAGCGAAACAATATGGTTTTTTGATGGAGTATGATAATGGAAAGAAACTGGTATTTGCTGGAGATGAGCCGTTGAAAGAAAATGGTAAAAAATATAGTAAAAATGTAGATTGGCTATTATCCGAAGCCTTCTGCTTATTTGATGAAGAACCGAAGTTTCATGCGTACCAATATCAACATCAAACGGTAAAAGAGGCAAGTATGATTGCACAGGATTTAAAGGTAAAGAATCTGTTAATCTGGCATACTGAAGACCAGACCGGGAAAAAGCGAAAAGAGCGGTATACAGAGGAGGCAAAGCAATTTTACAAGGGAAATGTGTGGGTTCCGGAGGATGGCGAAGTTTTTAATATATGATAAAAAATATAATATTTACAAAACCATTTTTCTCCTAATATTACTCTGAATTATTCCCAGTAATTGTGGAGTAATTTTATTATAATAAAATAAAGTATGTTTGAAAAATTAAAAGGTATCTGTATATCCCCAGTAGATTTCAAACACATTTTAGGATAATTTTTGGAAAGAAGTTGATTTCTTGGAGAAGGGAAAAATGAAGACAATAGCGTTAATTGGCACTTTTGATACAAAGGGAGAGGAATATCTCTATGTAAAAAATAAAATAGAGAATCTGGGATTACGAACATTAACGATTCATGCTGGCATTTATAAGGAGGTTTTTTCACCAGATATTAATCATGATTCGGTTGCTGTTTTGGGAGGAGGAAGCGTTGCCGAATTGCAGGAGAAAAAAGACCGGGGATATGCCATGGAAGTGATGTCTAAGGGGCTTTGTGCCTTAATTCCAAAGTTATATGCGGAGAAGCTGTTTGATGCCGTTCTTGCTTTGGGTGGCACAGGCGGAACTTCTCTTGTGACTCCGTGTATGAGGTTATTACCATTAGGTGTTCCTAAAATCATGGTATCAACGATGGCATCTGGAGATGTGTCAAGATATGTGGGAACAAGTGATATTTTGATGATGCCTTCCATTGTGGATGTAGCAGGAATTAACCGTATTTCCTCGCAGGTACTGACACATGCGGTTCATGCTATTGTTGGGATGGTTGAACATGAGAATACAGATATTCCAGTCAAAAAGCCATTGATCGTAGCTACGATGTACGGAGTAACGACGCCATGTGTTATGTGTGCGAAAGAATATCTTGAGCAGGAAGGATACGAGGTGATTATTTTCCATGCATCGGGAACTGGCGGAAAGATGATGGAATCTCTGATTAACAGTGGAATTGTAGATGGTGTATTAGATCTGACAACAACAGAATGGATTGATGAAATTGCCGGAGGTATTATGGCAGCTGGTACAGGACGTTTAGATGCGGCTGCATTGAATGGTGTTCCGCAGGTGGTATCGGTAGGTGCTGCAGATATGATTACATTTGGTGAAAGAGAGAGTCTCCCTGAAAAATATAAGGATAGAGTTGTCTATATGCATAATCCGGCTATCACAGTTGTAAAGAGTAATATAGAGGAAAATGTTACATTTGGTATTAAAGTTGGCGAGAAACTGAATCAGTGTAAGAATAATGCGGTATTGCTACTTCCACTTCAGGGAATTTCTATGAATGATAAAGTGGGAAGTGAATACTATGGCCCGAGGGAAGACCAGGCGTTATTTATTACATTAAAGAAAGTGATAAACAATCCTCTTGTTGAAGTCATTGACGTGGATGCACATATTAATGATGAGGCATTTGCAATATTCGCTGCCAGGAAGTTAGTTGCACTAATGGAAATGAAGAAATAGTTTTTGCGGATAAAATGATAGAATCTAAAGGGATATTTCCAAGTGTTTTTTAAACATATGAGGAATTATTTTTGGTATAATATAGTTAACTTAATGTATTCTTTTTATTTTATTGACAGTCTCTTTGTGCATATGTTATAATTTTTACAGAACAAAACAGATTAAGTTGTATAAGATTAAGTACTACGGCTAAAGTTTTCTTTTCTTAAATTTGAGAAAAAGAAGACTTTAGCCGTTTTTTGTGAAACAGGGGTGACAGAATGGATTACGGTTTAAAAGATAAGGTAGTTTTAGTAACAGGGAGCACAAAAGGACTTGGGAAGGCGATAGCAGAACTTATTGCACAGGAAGGAGGAATTCCAGTCGTTACAGGACGAAGAGAGAAGGAAGTGCATGAGATAATGATGGAACTTCGGGAAAAATATCAGGATGAGCGGATTCAGGGATATTGTGTGGATTTTTCAGAGCTTTCAAGTGTGGATTTTATCTTTGATGTTATAAAAAAGGATTTGGGCAGTATTGATGTTTTGATTAATAATGCTGGAATCTGGCCGACAGCATATGTAGTAGATATGAAGCCAGAAGATTTTGAGCGGACGATTCGTGTGAATTTAGAAGTACCATATTTGCTGTGTCAGAAATTTGTGCAGGAAAAGATAGCTGCTCAGCAGAAAGGAAAGATTGTTAACATTGTTTCGCAGGCAGCATTTCACGGATCAACAACAGGACATGCACATTATGCAGCATCAAAAGCAGGACTTGTAAGCTTTAGTATTTCTCTTGCAAGAGAAGTCGCAAAATATGGAATTAATGTAAATATGGTAGCCCCCGGAATGGTGAGGACACCGATGACAGAGGAAGCGTTGAAGGCAAAGCCAGATTATTATAATGGAAGAATTCCAATTGGAAGAGTAGCTGAGCCCGAGGAGGTCGCACAGGCAGCGGTATTCTTAGCATCAAAATGTGCGGATTACTATACGGGGATTACCTTTGATGCAACAGGCGGTATGTTGATGAGATAGATTGAAAGAAAGAATGAGTAAGTATGCATAAGCAAGTAATGGAAAATACAAGTAAAAACAGGAAAAATTATAAAACTTATCATGAAAAGTATTAATAGAAAGGAAAAATGATATGGCGTTAGTAAATATTAAAGAAATGCTTGAGAAGGCAAGAAGAGAACATTACGCGGTAGGGGCATTTGATGCAAGCACAATTGAGATGGCAATGGCTATCGTGGAAGCGGCAGAAGAAGAGAAATCGCCGGTTATTGTTATGGGACTGACTCCAGACTTACAGCAGGGCAATGAAAAAATGCTTACCTACTGGACAGAGAGCCTGAAAGATTTGGCGAAGAAAGCGAGTGTTCCTGTATGTCTTCATCTTGATCATGCGAGAGATATGAATTTCTTAAAACGATGTGTGGATGCCGGCTTTACTTCTGTTATGTATGATGCTTCTGAATATCCTTTTGAGGAAAATGTCAGATTGTCAAAAGAAGCAGCAGACTATGCACACAAATATGGGGCAACGGTGGAGGCAGAGCTTGGTCATGTAGGAGACGGCATTGTTTCTGGTGTAATAAAGGAAGACGGCAATTACGACAATCCAGAAGATTATCTGACCAATCCAGAAGAGATGAAGAGGTTTATTGCCGAAACGGGAGTGGACTGTCTGGCGGTTGCTGTTGGAACTTCTCATGGTGTTTATGTTCATGAACCAAAACTTGATTTTGAAAGACTGGAATTATTAAATAGCATTTCAGATATTCCTATGGTAGTGCATGGAGGTTCAGGAACACCAGATGATCAGATTAAAAAAGCGATTTCTCTCGGAGTTACCAAGCTTAATATCTATTCAGAAATGATGGCGGCTTATTTTGGTACAATGAAAGAAGAACTTGAAAAAGCAGGAACGATGGCAATCTGGATGAGCAATGCAAACAGAGAACCACTTAAAGCGGTAAAGAAGGTAGTAAAAGAAAAAATACGGCTTACAGGTTCCGCAGGAAAAGCTTAAAATATACGGAATTTTAGGAGGGTTACACATGGAAAAATATTTAATGGGAATTGATGCGGGAAATACATCAAGTAAAGTTGTTATTTTTGATTTATATGGGAAGATGATTGCCACAGCAGCAACACCGAGTATACATTTTAAAAGAAGGGGAGAAGGCTTTGAAGAATTCGATGTTACAGAGTTGTGGAATCTTATATCAGTATGTATAAAAGAGGCAGTAGAGAAAGCAACAGTTGCACCAGAGCAGATTGCCGGTGTCGGAGTTACTTCCTTTGGTAATGGAGTTGTTTTCCTTGATAAAGAAGGATATGCCATTGCGCCAGGCTGTTTTTCACAGGATTATCGTGCCAACAGTATTATTGAAATGTATCAGAGAGAAGGAACATACGAAAAGATTAATGATATTGTAAAAGGTACATTATTTGCGGGAGAACCAGGCCCGATTCTTCGCTGGTATAAGGAAAATTACAGGGAGATTTATGATCAGATTGGTGGAATCCTTCAGTTTAAAGATTATATTATGTATCGCCTTACTAATGTATTTGCTACAGATTTAAATTGTTTTGGCGGAGCCTTTATGGTAGATATGAATACGATGGATTATTCCAGAGAACTGATGGATTTATACGGAATTCCGGAATTATATGATGCATTGCCAAAACTTGCGACAGAGCCGACAGAAATTGTTGGAACAGTAACAAAAGAAGCGTCAGAAATTACAGGACTCGCAGAAGGAACTCCTGTTGCAGCCGGAATGATGGATATACTAGCATGCCTGGTTGGTGCGGGAGCAACGGGAGAGGAGGTATATACTGCCGTTGCCGGTTCCTGGTGTATCAATGAAACACATTCCGATCGAATCATCCCGAATGCATCGTCCAATATGCCGTATCTGAAAAAAGGAGAATATTTAAACTGTTCTTATACCGGAGCTTCTGGTTCTAACTATGAATGGTTTACGAGAATTCTTGGTGGAACAGCAAAACTTGAGGCGCAGGATAGAAACTTGTCTCAATATGCTGTACTTGATGAACTTATTGAGATGGTACCAATTGAGAAGGTAAAAGTATTCTTTAGTCCTTTTGTTGCACAGCCAAGTATTCACATGAATGCAAAAGCGAATTTCTTTAACATTGATATGAGTACGTCTTATGCAGAAATCTGTTATTCTGTTGCAGAAGGAGTTGCTTTTATCCATAAACATCATATTGATTTTTTAAGAAATGCAGGGCTTCCGGTAAAGGAAATCCGATTAACTGGTGGAACAGCAAAAAGCCATGTATGGAATCAGATATTTGCAAATGTTTTACAGGTTCCAATTGTTGGTGTAGATTGTGAAGAAACGGGAGCACAGGGTGTAGCAATCGCAGCAGGTATTGGGGCAGGAGTGTATAAAGACTACGAGGATGCATTTGAAAAAGCTGTAAAAGTAAAAGAACCGGTATTGCCGGATGATAGCACTTTCCCTATTTATGAGAAGAGATATAAAGAGTGGTGTCGATTAAATGAAATTATGAAAACATACTGGGATGAAAAATCGAAAGGATGATAAAGTTGGAGAAACAGGGGTTTTTAGTTGTACCATCTATCCGTGATGTGAAATATTTAAAATATACGCTGGAGTCAGAATGCAGAGAGGTATTGTTATCGAATGCACATATTGGAAATTTAAAACAACTCACAGAGAACTGTCATAGAAATGGACAGAAAGTTATTGTAAATCATGAATTGATTGGAGGACTTGGTAATGACAGAATTGCTTTTGAAATGTTAAAAAAGCTGTATAAAGTAGATGGTGTGATAGGGTCTAGTGTTTCAAAGTTAAATCAGATGCAGCATATGGGACTGGAAACTATTTTTCGTATTTCCCTGATTGATTCTCATTCTGTAGAAATGGCACTACGTTCACTAAAAGGAGTCAATTTTACGGCAGTAGAACTTCGGCCATATTCTCATGCGGTAGAATTTCTTCCAATGTTTAAAGAAATATTTACAGGTAAGTTTTTCGCCGGTGGATTTATAAATTCAGAAGAACGAATAAAGATATGTCAGAAAGCTGGCTTTGACGGAGTTATGACAAGCACTAAGAAATTGTGGAGTTACATAGAATAATTAGAAAACAATAAGAATATTTCCATACTATTTTAAAT
>PPYF01027494.1_pt1 | contig 22178 bp, 16 predicted proteins | sample 1559871 | NCBI WGS metagenome assembly PPYF01 (sample SAMN08240021, study PRJNA423297) | Human gut metagenome, whole genome shotgun sequencing project.
CCTCGGCCCGATGCCGGGCACGGTGAGTAGGCACGCGTAGGTCTCGTCGCCCTCGAGGCCGAGACGGCGGCCTCGAGGGCCGGGCAGGACTCGAGCAGCACGGCGCGCAGGCGGTTCTTGTCCCTGGTCGCGCAGGCGACGACGTGGTCGCGCTGCGACGAGAGGGCGCGAGCGGCCTCGAGGGCCTCGCCGCGGCCCGGGACCCCCGACAGGGAGTCCGGCACGCCCAGGGCGGTCCGCGCGATCACCGCGGCGTCGCGCTAGTCGGTCTTGGCCTCGCCGGCGAACAGCCCGGCGGCGCGGCTGGCGGCGAGGCCGGGCAGGTAGGCGACCCCGAGCCCCGCGGCGCGGGCGCGCCTCACGGCGAGGGACCCTATGTTGCGGAACTGGTCGACCACGACGAGCGTGCCGGCGGGCGCGGAGGCGAACAGCGCGTCGAGCTCGGCCTCCCTGTTGCGGACGGGGGCGCTGGACAGCACCTCCCCGTCGCGGTCGATCAGGCAGGCCCAGTGGGAGGACTTGCCGACGTCTAGGCCGAGCACGGCCGCGGGCCTGGTCGATGGCGCTTTCACGGTGGTATCCTTCCGGTAGTCGTTCGACCGGATGGCCTCCCCCTCGGCACTCACATTACCAGCCGCGGCGCCTGCCCGGCACTTTCCTATCAGCCGTCGGGGGCGGCGCGTCCCGCGCCGGCAGCACCCAACAGGCCCTCTCGGGGGCAGGGACGTTCGGCCGTGCGCGGGCGCCCGGTCGGCGGCCCGTTCTGGGCGCGCCTCAATCGTAGCCCGAGACGAGCCCGGGCTGACAATTTCGACTGTAGTGGACGTTCTTAAACGACTAGTCATTCAAGAACGTCCCCAATGACTACCCGCAGAATGAGCGTGGCTGACAGCCGGGCGACGCCGGTCCGCGTGGCGGCGTATAATCGGCGGCAGATGATTCTGACGTTAGGAAACCATGACCGATAGCATGCAGCAGATGGCGCTCGACACGCTCGGCGCCTATTTTGGCTACACCTCGTTTCGCCCGGGACAGGATCGCATGGTCGATGCGATTCTTGCCGGTCGCGATGCGTTGGGTGTTATGCCCACAGGCGCCGGCAAGTCCATTTGCTACCAGGTGCCTGCGCTCATGCTGCCCGGTATCATCTTTGTGGTGAGCCCGTTGCTGTCGCTTATGGAGGACCAGACCCGCGCGCTGCTCGCGGCGGGTGCGCGACCCAGCTATCTCAACTCCAGTCTTACGCCGGCTCAGCAAAATACCGTGCTCAAGCGGGCGCGCGAGGGCCGCTACCAGCTTATGTACGTGGCGCCCGAGCGCCTGCTCGAGCCGCGTTTTTTAGCCTTTGCGCAGGAAGCTGCGGCGGACGGCGGCATTGGCGTGCCGCTCGTTGCCATTGACGAGGCCCACTGCGTGAGCCAGTGGGGCCAGGATTTTCGTCCCGCTTACCTGCAGATTCGTGAGTTTATCGATTCGCTGCCGCGGCGCCCCATCGTGGCGGCCTTTACCGCCACGGCGACCGAGCGTGTACGCGCCGATATCCAGCAGATGCTCGGCCTGCAAAACCCTGCGACGGTGGTGACGGGCTTCGATCGCAAGAACCTCTACTTTGGCTGCGAGGAGATGGGCGACAAAGCCAAGGCAGCGTGGGTGCGCGACTATGTGATTGCGCATTCGGGCGAGAGCGGCATCGTGTATTGCTCGACCCGCAAGACGGTCGACGCGCTGGCCGCGGAGCTTGCCGAGGCACTGGGCCCCAGCGGCATTCGCGTGGGCCGCTACCATGCCGGCATGCGCAACGACGCCCGCCGCCAGAGTCAGCGTGCCTTTATCGACGACGACATCCAGGTGATGGTTGCTACCAACGCCTTTGGCATGGGCATCGACAAGCCCAACGTGCGCTACGTGATTCACAACAACGTGCCCGAGAGCATCGAGGCATACTACCAAGAGGCGGGCCGCGCTGGCCGCGATGGCGACCCGGCCAGCTGCCACTTGCTGTGGAACGGTAACGATTTTCGCATGCGCCGCTTTCTGATCGACCGCGGCGATGCGGCCGACGAGGCGCTCGACGACGAGCAGCGCGCGTGGGCGCTCCAGAACCGTTATCGCCTGCTCAGTCAGATGGAGGGCTACTGCAATACCACCGGCTGCCTGCGCGAATACATGCTGCGCTACTTTGGCGACGAGGCCGCGGCCGAGCATGCGGCAGCCGCCGCGGGCGGCACGGCAGACGACGCCGAGGGCTGCGGCAACTGCAGCAACTGTCTCACGCAGTTCGAGGTCGAGGACGTCACCGATATGGCCCGCGCCGCTGTGCGCTATGTGGCCACGCGTCCCATGCGCTTTGGCAAGTCGCTGATCGCCGATGTGCTCCACGGCGGCAACACCGAGCGCATTCGCCAGATGCATCTGGACGAGGACCGCGGCTACGGTGAGCTGTCGAGCGAATCGGTCGGGCGCATCAAGGACATCATCGGCCAGCTGTGCGGCCGTGGTTATTTGGCCACCTCGCAGGGGCAGTACCCGGTCGTGGGGCTGGGTCCGCGTGCCGGCGAGGTCGAGGACGAGGCGTTCGCCTTTACCGTTAAGCGTCGCGCGTCCAAGCGCAAGGCCTCGGCCCGCGCCCGCCGTGCCGTCGATCTGCTGCGCGAGGAGGCCGAGCTGGATGAGCGCCCGCGCGTTGGCGACGATGCTGAGCTGTTCGAGCGTCTGCGTGCCCTGCGCAAGGAGATCTCGACCGAGCTGGAGATGGCGCCGTACATGGTCTTTTCCGACAAGGCCCTGCGCGGCCTGTGCCGCTTGCGCCCGCAGACACGCGACGAGCTGATCCAGGTCAACGGCATTGGCGAGAAAAAGGCCGACGCCTTTGGCGAGCAGTTTATGGCGGCGATTGAAGAATTTGAGTCCGAGCATGCGCGGGATGGAGCGTAACGATGGTAGCCGATAGCAAGACCGAACGTTCCGAGCGCGCCGAGGTGTCCGCCGTGCCACTGTACCAGCAGGTCATGGACGACCTAAAGGGCGAGATTGCGCGCGGCGTGTACGTGGCCGGCTCGCGCATTCCTTCCGAGATGGAGCTCGCGAAGTCCTACGGCGTGGGGCGCGTCACCGTGCGTCGCGCCATCGAGGAGCTGTCGCGTGCGGGGTATCTCAACCGCCAGCAGGGGAGGGGCACCTTTGTGTGTGCGCCCAAGCTCAAGCGCAAGATTCGCCAGAAGGGTGACGTCCAGAGCTTTACTGAGGGTTGTGCTGCCAACGACATGGTGCCGGGTGCGCGTCTGGTGTCGCGCACGGTGGTCGCGGCGACGCGCGAGGATGCGACGTTCTTTGGCGTGGAGCCCGGCTGCGAGCTCATCGTTGTCGAGCGCGTGCGCACGGCAGACGGCGTGCCCGTCATGCTCGAGAACAACGCCTTTGTGCTGGCCGACCATCCCTACCTGCAGACGCTTGCCGACAAGGACCTCACGGACAATTCCATCTTTGCACTCGTTGCCGAGCATTCGGGCCGCGCGCCGCTCAAGTCCGACCCTTGTACCGTGGAGATTGCGCTTGCCGATGTTCAGGCAGCCTCACTGCTGGAGGTGCCGGTCGGCGAGCCGCTCTTTTATATGGAGGCGTACTTTACCGACGAGGACGAGCGGCCCCTGCTGCTCGGACGCCAAAAGATCGTGGGCTCGCGCTACGTGTTCGACATCTAACGTCCATAGATAGAACAACATAGAACAACTTTGGTGAAATGACTTCACGGGCGTTGCTACACGTGTTATAAATAGGACAACATAGAACGACAACAGGTACGAGCTGCCGTCGCTCAAAGCTGCCCCACAAGGAGGAACATCAGGATGAACGCACATGATCTGGTTCAGGAAATCATCGAGCGCAAGGGCAAGATCGAGAACGTCTTTTGGATCGCTTGTGGCGGTTCGATGATCGACCTGATGCCGGCCAACGAGCTGCTCAAGCGCGAGGCCACCACGTTTTCCTCGACGGTCTACACGGCACGCGAGTTTTGCCTGATGGCCCCCAAGAGCCTTGGCGAGAAGTCTCTCGTTATTGCATGCAGCCACAGCGGCAACACGCAGGAGGTCGTCGACGGCTGCGAGATGGCGTTGGCTGCCGGCGCCGAGGTCGTCGCCATGACCGACTGCGAGGGCTCCAAGATCGACAACGGCAAGTGGGCCACCTGGGTCTATCCGTGGGGCGAAGGCGTGCCGCAGGCCGAGGTACCTCAGGGTATCGGCGCTCTGATCGCCGCCGAGCTGCTCGACCAGCAGGAGGGCTACGAGGCACTCGCCGACATGTACGCCGGCCTTAAGCAGATGGATGCGCTGCTGCCCGCTGCCCGTGAGAAGGTCAACGCCGAGCTGGGCGATCGCTTTGCCGAGCTCTGCCAGCAGCACAAGTTCTTCTATATCCTGGGCTCCGGACCCAACTTTAGCCAGACCTACGCCATGGCAATTTGCTCGCTCATGGAGATGCAGTGGCAGCACTGCTGCTATATTCACTCCGGCGAGTACTTCCACGGCCCCTTCGAGGCTACCGAGCCCGGCGTGTTCTACTTTGTGCAGCTTGGCGCGGGCGAGTGTCGCCCCATGGAGGAGCGCGCGCTTGCGTTCCTCAACACGCACACCGATACGATTATGGTGCTCGATGCGCTCGAGTACGGCGTGGGCGAAGTGCCTGCCAGCGTGCGTTCGTTCCTGGAGCCGATCTTCTTCTACAACATGAGCTGCGAGCTGCGCGCCGCCCGCGGCAAGGTCTTCGACCACAGCCCCGAGGTTCGTCGCTATATGGGCATCGAGCAGTACTAATATACCGGGAATAACCTCTCATGACGGGGTCTGCGCTGCGCGCGGGTCCCGTTTTGCGTTGCGGCGGCCGGATCCGTGTCTGCGCGAAAAACGAAGGTGAATACTTTTCCGCGAAGTGAGCGACCTATTTTGGACCCCCGAAGCATCCGCACTTTTTTGCGGCAAAACCGCAGGAAAACCTCGACGAAACCGCAGGAAAAAACGCCTGAAAAGTGTCGATGCTTCGGGGGCTCGTTTTTGCTCGTTCACTTCGCGGAAAAGTATTCACCTTCGATTCGCAAGGGCACTGCGTGAGTCAAAAAAGCGGGCCGCGCCGGGGATTTCCGGCGCGGCCCGCTTAGTATCGTGCTTCGATTCGCAAGGTTGCGGCAACCAGCGGCCTACTTTGCGTCGTAGGCCTCGGCGTCCCACCAGTCGAGCTGGGCGATGTTGTCGCGGATGTGCTGGCAGCTCTTGTGGAAGCCCTCGAGCTCGTGCTCGGACAGGTCGAGCGTGTAGACTTCCTCGACGCCCTCGGCGCCGATCATGCACGGCAGGGAGGTAAAGATGCCCTCCTCGCCATACTGGCCGGTCATGAGCGTGGAGGCGGAAAGCACGGCGTGCTCGTTGTGCAGCACGGCGGCGCAGACGCGCGCGGCGGAGTTGGCGACGGCGTACTCGGTGCACTGCTTGCCCTGGTAGGTCACATAGCCGCCCTTGCGCGCGAGCTCCTCGACCTCCATGTGGTCAAAGGCGTATTTGTCGGGGTTCTCGGCCTGGAGCTCGTTGAGGCTCTTACCGGCGATGGTCGCGGCCTTAAAGGCAGCCAGCTGGCTAAAGCCGTGCTCGCCGATCATGTAGGCGTCGATGGACTTGGGGCTCACGCCGACCTTCTTGGAGATCTCGGTGCGCAGGCGGGCGGAATCCAGGCCGCAGCCCGAGCCGATGATCTTCTTGGGATCGTAGCCGGTCAGATGCCACAGCTCGGTGCACACGACGTCGCAGGGGTTGGAGATACTCACGAAGATGCCGTCAAAGCCGGCGTCGACGATGCGCTTGGCAAAGGAGCGGGCGGCGTCGGTGGTAAAGAACAGCTCGCCGTCGCGGTTGCCGGCGGCCAGCGCGACCTTACCGGCAGCGTTGACGATGACGTCGCAACAGGCCAGCTCCTCGTAGTGGTCGTAGCAGTTGACGATCTTGGTGTTGTACGGGACAAACGAAAGGGAGTCGCGCAGGTCCTGGACCTCGGAAGTCACCTTGGCCTCGTTGATATCGCACAGGTACAGCTCGTCGGCAATGCCCTGCATGAGCAGGCTGTTGGCGACATGTGCTCCTACGTGGCCCTGGCCGACCACACCGATCTTACGCGTCTGGTACATACGAGTATCCTTCCGGCCGAGTTTTTTGCGTCGAACCATTGTAGCGTCCTGCCGTCACTTTGCTAGACTAAAGCGCCGTAGATTTTTGGGACATGCCTTAATCTCTACTTTTGGAGTGATTTGGGCCGCTGACGGCATCGCTGGGCGATGTGCTCGCGCGGATAGGGCTGCTCGTTGTACCATAGCTGCAACTGACTCGTAAGGAGCATCCATGCCCATTCGCATCCCTGACGCCCTCCCTGCCGCCGCGCAGCTCGAGAGCGAGAACATCTTTGTCATGACCGAGTACCGCGCGCTGCACCAGGACATCCGCCCGCTGCGCGTGCTCATCCTCAACCTCATGCCCACCAAGATCGCCACCGAGACGCAGATCATGCGCAAGCTCTCCAACACGCCGCTACAGGTGGAGGTGGACCTGCTGCGCACCAAGACGCACGAGGCCACGCACGTAAGCGCCGGCCACCTGGAGACGTTCTACCGCACGTTCGACGACATCCGCGATATCCACTACGACGGCCTGATCATCACGGGCGCGCCGGTGGAACAGATGCCGTTCGAAGAGGTCGACTACTGGCCCGAGCTCTGCCAGATCATGGATTGGTCCACCACGCACGTGCACTCTACGTTGCACATTTGTTGGGGCGCGCAGGCGGGCCTGTATCACCACTACGGTATCCAGAAGCACGACCTGCCGGCAAAGGCGAGCGGCGTGTTCGAGCATCATCTGGTGAAGCCGCAAAGCCCGCTGGTCCGTGGTTTTGACGACCGCTTTTATGCCGTGCATTCGCGCAACACCGATGTGCGCCGCGAGGACGTGGAGGCCGAGCCGCAGCTTGAGGTCGTGGCTGTGTCCGATGAGGTGGGCCTGTACATCGTCAAATCGACCGACAGCCGTCGCTTCTTTGTCTTTGGCCATCCCGAGTACGATACCGACACGCTGCGTCTGGAGTACGAGCGCGACGTGAAGCGCGGCCTTAACCCTCAGGTGCCGGCGCATTACTTCCCAGGTGACGACCCCACCGCCGAGCCGCGCAACGTCTGGCGCAGCCAGGCGCAGTTGCTCTACACCAACTGGCTCAACTACTACGTCTACCAGACCACGCCTTACGACCTGGCCCGCGCCGGCGAGGAGCACTAGGCTACGGCTGTTGCTGTGCCGGCGGCGTGACGAGCGTGGATATCCGGACGGACGAGCGTGGATTTTCGGACATTTACAAATCGAGCGTGGATAATCTCCCACTTTTGGCTTGAAACTAGGCTCAAAACGGGAGATTATCCACGCTCATTTTTTAGGCATGTAGATGCCGATGGCTCGGCTAAGCGACGGTGCGTGCAGAGGCAAAGTCGCATTTGGCGTAGTCTTGAATCTCGACGGGTTTTTCTTTCTGATAATCCGATGGACCAAGGCCTCAAAATGTGGAGACAGGGACCCCTCGACAACCGCCCTGCCTGCAGATATAAGCCATCAGCCTAAAACGTCCAAAACCGTCAAGCATTTGGTCAGCGCCTGGACGGTATTTGGTCAGACTTCGCATGAAACCGTCTGGTACGTTTGCGCCGTTCCAAGATTTGGGAGGCGACATGGGAAACATGACGGCGAATCAAAGGCTTGCAAGCCACATTAAAGCATGCGAACAGCAGATGAGCTGCGTGTACGCGCGCACGGCGGCGGAGGCAAAGCAGATTGAGCGGCGGGCGGAGGCGGGAAGTCTCGAAGCGGTCATGCCGGGGCTGTATGCGCGTCCGGAATACTGGTCCGAGCTCAAGTTTCGGCAGCGTTATCTGCATCGGGTGCGGGCGCTTGCGCAAAAGCACCCCGACTGGACATTTTGCTCCTATACGGCGGCTGTTATCTATGGCCTTTCGGTTTCGCATGCCAATTTGACGCACATCCATATCGCCGCGATGCCAGCCCAATCGACGACGCCGGGCTCTCAGGTCATTCGTCATCGCTATGCTCGTCAAACACGAGCCACCCAGATGGATATCGCCGTAACCGATATCGATCAAACGATTACGGATTGCTTGGTCGATGCATCGTTTGTCGAGGGACTGATCATCGCGGATTCGGCGCTCCATGAGCAACTTTTGTCGAAGGAGCATCTCGTTGAGACTGTCGACAAGCTTGGCCTGAATCGTCGCGGCGTTGTGACGGCGCGCAGGGTTGCACGATGTGCCGATGGGCTGTCGGAAAGCGGCGGCGAGTCCAAGGCGCGTGCCCTGATGATCGAGCGCGGCTGGCAGACGCCGGAGCTGCAAGTTGAGCTGTTCGACCCGGTTGAGCCGGGACGACCGTATCGCGTCGACTACTTGTGGCGCGTGGGCGACCGGCTGATTATCGGGGAGTTCGACGGATTCGTTAAAAGCGAGAAGGCGGCGGAGGAGGGCAAGCTCGCGAAGGCGCAGTTCGATGAGCGCCAGCGCGAGTCGAGGCTTTCGCTGCTTGATAACTGCAAAATCGTGCGCTTGTGCTGGGATGATCTAAGGGATCCGACAAAACTCGATCGCAAGCTCAAGGTCGCCGGCGTGCCGCGTGCGTGCTGAGGCAGTTGCAGGGCGTTTGGCTGCACAAGCGTGGAAAATCGGACGGACGAGCGTGGATTTTCGGACGCTTGTTGAATGAGCATGGATAATCTCCCGTTTTTGGCTCGTAAGGGGTCTCAAAGTGGGAGATTTTCCACGCTCATCTTGCGGGTGCGATACAGCGGCGGCTAGGCGCTGACGATGTTGGGCAGCGGCAGATCGTGGGCGTCGGTGGGAACGTGGTCGATGCGCTGTTCGTCAAAGGCGATGCCGACGATTTGGCATGTGGGCGAGAGCATGGGCAGGTAGCGGTCGTAGCAGCCGCCGCCGTAGCCCAGGCGCGCGCCGGTGCGGTCGAAAGCCACGAGCGGCACGACGATCATGTCGAGTGCTTCGGCAGACACGATAGGAAAGCGGCTGCTGTCGATGTCCGTAGCCGCGAAGGCCCGCGTGGGATGAGCGATAAACGGGGCCTCGGACGCATCGCCGGCAGAGACTGCCCGCATGCACATGCGCTGGCCACAAGCCATGGCGTCTGTTGCCGAGAGCATGCACGGATAGGCTACGCGCCAGCCGCGTTTGGCGGCCGCAGCGGCAAACGCGGCTGGGTCGACCTCGGAACCCATCGCGGCATAGACGGCAACGGTGTGCAGCGCCGCGGCATCCAAGCGCCCCAACAACTCAACAAGCCGCGCGCATACAACAGCAGACTTTGCCGCCCGCACATCCAAATCAATAGCATTGCGCCGGGCAATCACCGCCCGCCGCAACTCAGTCTTATCCATCCCAGCCTCCTCTAGCAAATCTGCCTAAAAGGGACAGGTTTATTTTGGCAGGTTTTATCTGGGCAAACGCGATATGGGCAGTAAAGCCACCGCAAATATGCCTGTGAACTGCGCCCTTTGTGGTTGTTTGGGCCTATGCGTTAATGCTATAACGCCGCGGCGATTGCTTCAGTCACAAACTTATTGAGTGACTCACCCTTCTTTGCCGCTGCCAGCGCTGCTTGCTTGTGGAGCTCAGAGCCCGTTCTTACATTGAACGAGCCCTTAAAAGCCCGCTCGGGTTCCTTGCCCTTCTCGGCGCAAAACTCAAGGTAATCGTCGACGGCGTCGTGGAAGCATTGCTCCACTTCTTCAACCGTGGAGCCCTCAAATACGATTGCATCCCTAATGCCGGTGACCATACCTGTTAGCACATGCTGTTCGGCATCGAACTCGACTGGGGCGAAATAACCCTTGTATGCCAAAACGTTACTCATGACTACCTCCGACATCTTGCAGAAATCGAACGATGTTTCGAATGGTCCCCGCTGTCAATTCGTCAGATGGATGTGGCGCGTGCATTACGAACATCCTGCCATCTGACGGCCTGTAGAAGCGAACGCGCGATCCGGATGTCTTGCCTTTGTTATCCATTTCAAAGCCATATGAAGCCATGACTTTTAAAAAATCGGTATACCGATACGTCGAAGGGCAGCTAAGCAGTTGGGTGATGAGTTTATCGGTCCGCGTCATCCCGCCTCACATTCTGCAACTATATCCTAGTTGCAATTTAAGTCCGATGCAAGCACCTCTACTATAGAACATGCGTACGTATAGAACAAGTGTTCGAACCAATACAAAGGCGCCTGTGAACTGCGCCCCTTTGCGGTGGTTTGGGCTGAATGTTGCGCAACAAGGGCTGCATTTTTGGGTTTACCTTCATGGTGGAAAGAATGCACCGAAAGGAGCCCGCCATGTTTTGTCGCTCGTGTGGTACGCCGCTTGTCGACGACGCCCTCTTTTGCCCCGTATGTGGCGCGCCCGTAGCACCCGATCAGGTCGCTGCCGCGCAGCAGTCCCAGCCTGCCACGCCCGCTCCCCAGCAATACGTGCCCGTGCAGCAGCCCGTGCGGCGCAAGCGTTTCAAGAAGCCCCTCATCGCCCTTGCCGCGGTGCTTGCCGTGGCGGCCGGCATCGGCGGTGGCGCGCTGTTCTACTTCACCCAGATTGCGACCACCCCAATCGACGAGAAAACCTTTCCGGACAGCGGCATGCGTGCGCTTGTCTCGACCAAGTACGACACGAACGGTGACGGCCGCATTTCACGCGACGAGGCCAAGGTGGTGACGTCGGTCGAGTTGGACAGCGTCACGTCGACGCAGGGCCTGGGCAAGACATTCCCCAATATCGTTACAGTGGAGTCCGGCGACGACAAACTCGTCAACCTGGACCTTTCGGGCTGCGGTGACCTTAAGACCGTCGAGCTTAACTCGGCGAGCAACGTCACCGTCGTTAACCTGGACGGTTGCGACAACATCGAGAAGCTCGACCTCAAAAATGCCGAAAACCTTAAAAGCGTCGATCTTTCGGGCAAAAAGAAGCTCGCCACGTTGGAACTGCCGCAGGATACGAAGGTTAGCGGCATTAAGGACACACAGCTCGACGAGCTGTGGCTGCCGGTGTCCTACGAGGGTACCGATAAATCGGACCAGTACGGCGATATCTACGAGATCGAGCGTGACGAGAACGGTTACGTCACGGGCTTCACGTCTGCCGTCAAGCAAGGTGGCGGCGTAAGTTACAGCGTCGAGCACGATGAGTCGCATCGCATTTCGGAGATTGAGGAAGATCTGGCGGGCGGTTACGAGAACGTCAACACGTTTACGTACGACGCCGACGGTAACGTCACGCGCATCGACTGCGATGCCGACATGAGCGATTCGTCGAGCACCACGACGTTTACCTACGACGCGGACGGAAACCTGATCAACAAGACGACCCATGCGGGTTACGGCGAGAGCGCGAGCACGTATATTTATCAGGACGGCAACATGGTGACCAACACCGATACCAGCCCGGCCAATCCTCGGACGGTCGTGTATTCGTACGGATACGATAAGGATCGCGTGACGTCCTTTACGCTGGACTGCCAGGGCGACACGGTGGGAACTACGTGGACGATTACCGCGGGCTACGAGTATGACAAGGACGGCAACATTTCGCGCATTTCGCCTGTGGCCTACGACTCGCACGGTAACGACTACGGTTCGCTGAGCTCATATGCCGCGGTGGATTATTCGTACAGCGACGGAAAGCTCGACAGGATCGATTCCGAACGCGGCGGCTATGCGGAGTTTTACTACGACGACCACGGCAACCTGACGTCGGTCGACGAGTATGCCGGCCGCGGTTCGGATGCCGAGTTTGAGTTTGAGCACGAGGTCGAGTATCAGCGCTACTTCTGCAGCAAGCACGAGAAGAACAAGCCGGAGGAGTGGATTCGTCTGGATGCAGAGTACGACGTCGACCAGGGTAGCTGGAGCAATGATTCCGATTATGGTCGTGAGTGCTTTGCAACCATGTACAAGCTCGATCCGCTGGCGGCCAGACTGAACCCGTTTATCAAGTAGCAGCCCACTCGCAAACCACCCAAAGGGGACAGACACCTTTGGGTGGTTTTTGCTGAAGGACGGGTGTCTGCGGCGGTTTGTCTCGATCTGTAACAGTAACTCGGCAAAAATGGGCCTAGCTGTTACAGATTGAGACAAAGAGCCGGCGACATTCGGAAACGTCTCGACCTGTAACATCTGGAGCCGATATTGCCGCCTAGATGTTACAGATCGAGACAAAACTTGTGGGACGGGCTAAGCTGCCCCGCCCAAGCGGCGGAAAAAGAAAAGGTAGATTTTAGGCATGTCCCAAAAATCTACCTTTGTGGTTAGCCCAGCAGGTCGACGACGTTAAAGCCGGCGTTGCTCTTGGCGATGACGTCGCGGCCGCCAAAGACGCAGGTGGGCGACGCGGCTGCGATGCGCGTCACGTCGGCGCCGAGCGAGCGCAGCTCACCGGGTGTGGCCGCGAGCATCTGGGCGCGACGCTCCTCGCGCGCGTGCGGATCGAGCCCAGCCAGGTAGGTCGTATTGCGGCGCTTGGTGAGCGCGTACGGCTTCACGGGCGCGTCCATGCCGCTCACGCAGCTCACGATAAAGCCCTCGAAGGCGGCCTCGTCGGGCTCAAAGCTGCCGAGCCATTCGCCTGCGCGCGCCACACGCTCAATCGAGGGGTCGATTGCTGGGTCGCGGTAGGTGTAGAACGCCGTTTGACGCTCACCGGCCGCGCGGAATCCGCAGCCGTACGCACCGCCCTTCACGCGGATCTCGTTCCACAGGTAGTCGTAGGAGAGCGCGTTGGCAGCTACGGCCCAAGCGCCCGTCACGTCGATGCCCAGGCGACGCGGGTCGCACGCGCTTGCCGCAAAGCAGATGTCGCTGGGGATAACGAACGCCTCGTGACGGTCGTGCGGCTCCGGCACCACGAGCGTGCCGCTGGCAGCGCCGTCGCCAGCGCCAAGCCCCAGGTTGCCCGCGGCATCCCAGTACGCGTCAAAGTCCTCGTCGCTGCCGGTAAAGCTCGCCATGCAGCCATCGGCCACAAAGATGCGGTCTGCCAGCTCGGCAAGCTTGGCGCGCAGGTCGTCCAGGCGCTCGTCAAAGTGCTCGAGCAGATCGCGCAGGAACAGGTAGAAGTCCACGCCCGAGAGCTGCTCGCGCACCACGGCCGAAGGCGAACTGTAGCTCATCGCGCGACCGAGCGCCGCCGAGTGGCCGTTGTTGATAAAGCCCTGCTCAAGCCCAATGCGAATCTGCGTAAGCACGTCGCGCACGCGGTCGGCGTCGGCATCGAGCAACAGCGTGCTCGACCACACCTCGCGCGGCAGACTCGCCAGCGCGTCGATCTTTTCGGACAGAGCGCCGGCACTCACCAGCAGGTAGGGGCGCACGCCGTCCACGTCGGGCTGCGTCATTACCTCGGTCGTAAAGCTCAAAAAGCCCAGCTTGCCGGCAAGCAGGTTGTCGAGCTCCTCGGCCGAGTGCCCGCGCGTGGGCAGCTGCTTGAGCAGGCGGCAGAGCAGCGTCACGTAGGGCAGGTCCTCAAATGCGACGCAGCTCAGGTCGAAATACTGCATGGCGTAGGCCAGGCGGTTGGTGGGGATGTCGTGGCGCAGGCAGGGGATGGGTGCGGTCGTGTCCACAACGAGCGGCGGCTCGGGGCGCGCCTCGCCAATGTCGGACACGCGCAGGCGCGGCAGCGTGGCCTTGGCCTCGGGCGTGTTCTCGGCCTCCTGCGCGGCACGCAATACGGCCGTGCGCTCGACCACGTCGGCCAGCTCGGCATCGGTCATGGCGTCGCGCTTGGCAGCCAGTTCGGCGGCTTCGGCACCCTCCGAACCCTCGGCAGCGTCTACCGGAACCAGCTCGACCAGCGCCATGTGGTCGTTCTCCAGCACGAGCTCGCGCAGCAGGTCCTCAAAGTAACTGCCGTCCAGCTCGCCGCGCAGCTCCTCGTACACCGGGCCGTACTTGAGCGCCAGCGTCGCGGCGTCGTCATCGTAGAGCCACGTGCTCAGCGCGTCGCACGCAATGGCTACGCCGTCGGCGATGCCGTAGTCGCGCTGGCGCAGGTCGTACTCGTTGCTGCTGATGATGGCCTCCAGGCGCTCGCGCGGAACGCCGCGCTCGCACAGGTCGCGGCAGGCGTCCTGGAACACACGACGCAGCTCGCGCGCCACGCCGGGCTGTGCGTTTTGCAACATGATGAGCTCGTAGGGCTGCAGGCTCTCGGCCGCGGTGTAGCTCACCACGTTTCCGCCCAGGCCGGCGGCCAGAATGGCCTTCTTAACTGGCGCTTCGTTGGAGCCCAGCAGTGCCTCGAACAGGATGTCCGCGGCGATCGTGCGCTTGCGGTCGAGCGCGCTGCCCAGCACCAGGCCCAGGCCCACCAGGGCGTTCTCGGGCGTGGTGGCCATCTCGACGCGCTTATACTCGCAGGTCACAGGCTCCTGCACGTCCAGCGGATTGGGCGCCAGCGCGGACGGGTCCTCGCCGGCGGCAACGGTAGCGTCCATGCGGCGGCTCGCGGCACTCGGCTGCGACAGATAGCGCTCGTCCAAAAAGGCCAGCGCGCGGTCCACGTCCAGGTCGCCGTAGAGCGTTATATAAGAGTTGGAAGGATTGTAGTGGCGCGCGTGCGTGTCCAGGAACTGCTCGTAGGTGAGCGCGGGAATCGCGCGCGGGTCGCCGCCACTCTCGTGCGCATAGGCGGTGTCGGGATAGAGCGCGGCGTTGACGGCGTCGTCCAGCACGCTCATGGGGTCGGACAGCGCGCCCTTCATCTCGTTGAACACCACGCCGTTATAGCGCAGCGTGCCATCGCGCAGGCTCGCGGAGCTGCCGCCGTCATCGCCCTCGGCGTCCTCCGGCAGGTCCAGCTCGTAGTGCCAGCCCTCCTGCTCAAAAATGGTGGGCTTGGTGTAGATGGCCGGGTTGAACACTGCGTCCAGGTACACGTCCATCAGGTTGTACAGATCCTGCTCGTTGGTGGTGGCAACGGGGTAGATGGTCTTGTCGGGGTAGGTCATGGCGTTGAGGAACGTCTGCATGGAGCTCTTGATCAGGTCCACGAACGGCTCCTTGACGGGGAACTTGGCCGATCCGCACAGCACCGAGTGCTCAAGAATATGGAACACGCCGGTGGAATCGGCCGGCGGCGTCTTAAAGCCAATGGCAAAGGCCTTGTTTTCATCGTCGCACGCCAGGTACAGCAGGCGAGCGCCCGAGGCGGTGTGGCGCAGCACGTAGGCGTCCGAGTCGAGCTCGGGCACGGTCTCGCGGCGCTCGATGACAAAGCCGTGGCAGGTAGTGCCGGGCACCAGCAGCGCGGCAGCTGCGGCGCGCGGGTCGGTTGAGGTGGTGGGCATATGCAGTCTCCTTTGACGCCCCAGTGGGGGCGAATCGAGTCGAATCCTCGAGAGTATACCCATATGGGGCCGCGGTTCTGCAGCGAACTGAAGGCGATACCGGCGGATTGGGTAAAGGCCCCGCGTGACCGCCGCGCGAGCGTGGAAATTTGGACACTCGCCAAACGAGAGTGGATATTTGGACGGAATTTGCCGCAAAAGCCCCAAAAACCGTCCAAATATCCACTCTCGATATCCGACCGTCCGAAAATCCTCGCTCGTCCATCACTCGCGTATCTCTCGTCTCTCATTCGTCTCTAATACGAGAGATAGCAGAAAGACGAGAGAAAAATATGAGAGATAACTGAGCAGCAAAGAGGTAGGCAATCATGGTATTGTCTCAATACCGATTGTTCTACCAGCAAAAATATGTATAAATGAAGCAAATGGTAGACATTCCATCTCTATCTATCTCTTATCTCTAAGCCGAGAGATAGAGAGATAAATGAGAGATAATTACGAGAGATAACTGAGAGACGAGGGAAATCTATCCGCGGCATTCTCCGCAGGACCGAGCGAAAGGACGTGCAGATGAACGAAAACGAGCTGACCGGTCTGCTTGAGTCTTTAAGGCGTATGGGCTCGGATGATCTTAACGTCGAAGTGAAGGAGAGCGCCACGACGCTTTCCCGCGACGTGTGGGAAACGGTGAGCGCATTCGCAAACACCGCCGGCGGCATCATCGTACTCGGAGTGAGCGAGCGCGCGGGTTTTGTCCCAGTTGCAAACTTTGAGACCGAGAAAGTGCTCAACCAATTCGTGGCGGGCATGGGCGATGCCGGCGGTCGCGGAAAGCTGGCCAATCCGCCCAAATACACCATTGAGCGCGTGGAGCTCCAGGGCACCGTGGTTCTGGTCATCACGATTGAGGAGCTCGACCCGTCGAGCAAGCCTTGCTATGTCATAGAGCGGGGCGCTCAAGGTGGCAGCTACAAACGCATCGATGACAAAGATGTCCCGCTTTCGTCGACCGAGGTTTTGGCACTGTCGTCATATGAACGGACGAGTCCTAGCGATCGCGATGCGGTGCCCGGCACGAGTGTGGGCGATCTCGACGAGTCGCTGGTCGACCGCACGATAGAGCGTGCCTATTCGTTGACGCCTCGAGCGATGCGCGGTGCGGCGGACAAGAAGACAAAGATGGAGCGTCTGAATTTCCTCGACTTCCAGGGCAATGTTACCAAGGCCGGCCTCCTTGCCGCGGGCGTTTACCCTCAGCAGTTCTATCCCAAGCTCTTCATTGATGTGGCTGTCCACGTGGGAGCTCAAAAGGGAGCTGCGGGGTCGCTGAGGTTCATGGACCGCACAATCTGTGAGGGAACGTTGGGCGAGATGATCTCGGATGCCGTCGCAGCCGTCGCCAAGAATTTGCGGCGAACCTCGACCGTCCAAGGCGTCTCGCGTGTCGACTCGCTTGAGATTCCCGAGGAGGTTCTGCGCGAGGCAATCGCTAACGCCGTAATCCATCGAGAATACGGGGATCGGTTCTGTGGACAATCGATTGCCGTCGACGTCTTTGACGACCGTATCGAGGTGGTGAATCCCGGTGGCCTTTGTGGCGGAAAAACGCGTGAGAATTTGTTTGACGGCAGCTCCCGATGCCGTAACGCGACGCTTGTGAAGCTCATGTCGATTGTCCCGCTGCCGGATGGCGCAGGTTCACCGGCTGAGGGCAATGGCTCGGGCATCCCGATGATGATCGATGCCATGCGCGCGCATGGTCTGGCCGAGCCCCTGTTCTGCCCGGGATTCGATCGGTTCAAGGTCGTACTTTACCGTTCAAAGATCGAGCCGGTCGATCATGGCGGGGGCTTAATTGTGGCGGCACTCAAACACTACGGCGAGCTGGGGACGCGCGAGCTGGCAGAGCGCACAGGGCTCACAATTTCCCAGGTTAGGTCGCGCGTCAACGCGCTCATTGCTCAAGGCGAGCTTGAGCCCACGGCGCCGGCGACGAGCCGCAACCGCAAGTATCGACTGTCGGAGCGCGTGGGATAGATGCGTTAGTGGACGAGGCGACCCAATAATCGACCCTCGATTGGCGTCCATTAAGGTAAAGCGGTTGTTGCCCAGTCGACGGTGATGCTAAAGACTCGGCTTACGCCGGCATGGCCCCGAACCCGTCCATCAAGAACAGCCTAAGAACCAGCTTGATGACATATCCCGGTTTGACTTCAGCCGCGTCAAAGACGTGGCGCTCGGCGAGCTCGCTGCAGTATGCATAGATGTCGCGGATAAGGTCCGCGCCCGAAAGCGTAAACATGTAGCCTGCGTCCGAAAGCGCATTGGGCGCGGCAGGCAATTTGGTCATGCGACAGAACGTTTGCAGGTCGGGCGCCATAACGTTCTGGTAGTCGAGGGGGCCGTTGGCATCCTGCGCGGCAAGCTCCAATTGGCGCACAAAATCCAGCGCCGCCGCTAACACAAAGCTCGGCGTAGGCGCATTGACGTCCTGAGTGGTCGCCACAAGCCTGCCCGCCGCCTGCGTGACAAGCCAAGCGACCTCGCGCTGGCAACGCACGGCCTTGCGCGTAACCGGCTTGATGGACGAAGAAGAAACGCTTCCCTTAGGCGGATTCGAAACAGCCACAAGAACCTCCCATGAACGACCCGGCCCAACAAGCCCGGATGAAACACGTGCTACATCAGTATACAGGGGAGTGGGATGGAAAAAACGGAGTCGACAGCGTGAACTGCCGGCTCCGGATTGCTTGCCTTAGAGGCCGTACACTTCGACCATAGCTTCACCAATGCGGTGGGGCACGCCGGTGACGAGTGCGTTGCCCATGCAGAAGGCTCGATGGCCGTCAGTCATGCCCGTATCGGTCCAGCCTTTCGGGAATCCCTGAAGCTGATCGAGCTCGTCGGGAACAAGACGGCGGAAACGGCCATCGGGACATTCGATGACGTGCTTGAAGCGGCTCGCTCCCGTGCCGCCTTCTCCTGTGAGGATGGTGCGGCTCGGCTTGTCGGTGGCATCCGGGAAGCTCATGGCTCCCTCGGAATACGTGTACGTAAAGCCTGTCTTTTTGTTAGTGCGCTCTTCGCGCTTGCTGCCCTTAAGGTAGCGCCAGTCGGGAAGCTTTTCGTCGGAGATGTAGAACTGCTCCGGGACATCAGCCTCGTCGACAAGCACGTCGCCAAGCACGTGGCGCTCACCGTGATAGTCCTCGGCAAAGTCGCAGGTCAGAACATGACAGCCCTGCATGACGCCAGCATTCTTGAATTGAGAGGTCTTTTGGCCGACGCCAAAACGAGTTGAGTTCTCGTAGGGGTCGGGCAAAACGTCGAGCTCGGACATCTCGTCGGGATAGATGGCGGGGAAGGCTTTAGCCATGACGCCGTTGTGCATGCGATCAACGAGATCAACCTTGCCAGCGTCCTTTTCGCAGAAGATATAAACACGCTTGCGACGCTGGGGGAAACCGTATTCGGCAGAGTTGACCACGCGCCATTCGACCGTGTAGTCGAGGTCGGCAAGACAGCTTAGGATGATGGCGAAGTCGCGACCGCGTTGAGATGCAGGCGATTTAAGCAGGCGGTCGACGTTTTCGAAGAGGCCGAACTTGGGTTCCTTCATCTCGAGGAAGTGATAGATGTCCCACCAGAGGACACCCTTCTTGCCTTCGATGCCGTGTGCCTGATTGAGTGGACGCGCGACAGAGTAGTCTTGGCAGGGAAAACCACCGACGACCATGTCGACACGGGGAATTTCAATCTCGCCGGCTTCGGCCTGCTCCAGGACCTTATTGATGTCTTCGTTGACAACGGAATCATCGCCGAAGCGATTCATGTAGCAACGGGCCGCGAACTGACGCGCCTTGGTTCCGGGCGGTTCCCACTGATTTGCCCAAATGGTGCGGAAGGGGCCGGCGGGTTTCATATAAAAATTGGGATAACGAGGGTCGGCATAGCCTTCGAGGCCCAGACGAAATCCGCCGACGCCAGCAAAAAGCTCGGCAATTTTGACCTCTGACATGTTATTCCAATCAATATAACGAACGTTCATAAACCAAACAACGATAACCGATCTTCAAATAAGAAAAAGACTTGATTTTATCACTCTCAGAGAACGTCCATTATTGCCGCATGTGCGCACGTCATGGGCTACCATGAAGTTAGCTGCGACGTTCGGAGGTACACCATGTCTAAGAAGCACCTCGATTTCAAGCGTATGCTTGACGATACTGATTTTTCTGACCCCTCAAGTATTGAGCGCTATGCTGCCAATCTCGATGGCATGACGTTTCGCGATATTCTCGAGCTTGGCATTGCGCCGGAGGGGGAGAGTGCGCCCAAGGACTTTGGGTCCAAGAAGTACAAGGGCGGTATGGGAACCCTGATCGAGGAGCGTTACTTTGGCTACAAGGCCAACAGCGATGATCGGCCGGACTTTCCCGAGGCGGGCGTTGAGCTCAAGGCAACGTGTTTTGACGTACTCAAAGACGGTCGTAAATCTGCCGGCGAGCGTCTCGTTCTGACAATGATTCCCTATGACCGTCCCGTTTCGCTCGACTACGACAGCTCGCATCTCAAGACCAAGCTCAGCAATATCCTGCTGATTTACTACGGCCGTGATCGCTCCATCGACAAATACGACCAGCGCATCGAGCGTGCAGTCATGGTTCGTCTGCCCGAAGAGGACATGAAGATCATTCGCGCCGACTACGAAAAGATCATTTCGTACATTCAGGACGGTCGCGCGGATGAGCTGTCGGAGGGCATGACTACCTACCTGGGCGCCTGCACAAAGGGTGCAACCGAGGCCACGATGTGGGTTGACCAGTACTACGAGTACTTCAATACCGATACGGGCGAGATCGAACGCCGTCGCGCAAAGCGTCGTGCCTTTTCGCTCAAGCGCTCGTACATGGACTACGTGCTTCACACCTATGTTCTCGGTGCCCCACGCGTCGGCGAGAGCATCGTTCAAGCTGGCGATGAGTCCATTGATTTCGAAAGCTTCGTTACTGCGCTTGTCGAGCGCCACTATGGCGAAACCGATCGTCAAATCGCGGAGCAGTACGGATTGGAATACACGGGCAACAAGGCCCAATGGACAACGCTCGTTTATCGAATGCTCGGCATTAAAAGCAATGCTGCCGAGGAGTTCGTTAAGGCCGGGATTAACGTCCGTGCTTGTCGCGTTAATAAGAGGGGGCACATCGAGCAGGCAATGTCCTTCCCTCCGTTTGAGTTTAAGCAGCTAATCAATGAGGACTGGGAGACGTCTTCCTTCCGCGCGCGCCTTGAGACCAACCGTTTCTTCTTTGTCGTGTTCCGTGAGGACCACGAGGGGGAGTGGCGCCTTGACCGCTGCCTATTCTGGGCAATGCCGGCAAACGAAATCGAAGGCCCCGCAAAGGCTTGCTGGGATGAGACGCGAAAGGTCATTCGCGAGGGCGTTGAGCTCAATCCGTATCGGGATGCACGCGGAAAGCTCAAGGTGACCAACAATCTGCCCGGTATGGCGGATAACCCGATTGTCCACGTTCGCCCGCATACATCAAAAGCGGCTTACAAGTTTGCCGATGGAACAGAAATCGGTGACATCGCAAGGAATGCTTACGAACTGCCCGACGGGCGCTGGATGACGAAGCAATCGTTCTGGTTCAACAAGGGCTACCTGGAGCACATTCTGGGGCTGTAGCGTTTTGGGATTGTTTAACGATCGAGCTCCTGCTCCTCAATGCCTCGATGTCATCTCTACAAATAAACCCCCTCACCGAGTTGCCTGTGGAACTCGGCGTGATGGTCGCGTGCCCAGGTAAAGAGCGCCTGGTCAAAGTCGGTACGCGTGGCCGGGACGCCAAAGACGCCGGCAACTTCGACGCGTATAAACTCCAGTGCCGGCAGCTTGTTGATGGCAGTGAGGGCAAACGGGGACGAGGGCTCCTCGAACAGATAGCGGCTGCCTTGCAGCGCGTCGCAACTGGTGCACGTGTTGCCGAGCGACGGGGCTTTGGAGGCTCGCGCGCCTACGGGCTTGTAGCCGCAGCGCTTATGAAGGTAGTCACGAATCTCGCCCGGCACGCAGCCAAGAGCGGGCACGATGGCGAGTGCGTTGGCGTTGACCGTGTCGATGGCAATGTGTCCGGCTTCGTTGGGCGCGTGCGCGATGACGATGCTCTCGTCGTTATCGGTTCGATAGGGAATGCCGAAGGCCGCGACCGAGGTCTCTTTGTGACACTTCCAGCACTTGCGCTTGCCCAGTACTAGATATATATACGGCGCTGAGGGGTCGGATCGGTCAACACCGGGCAGCCACTCGGCAAAGGGCTCGGGGTTGACGCCGCTGGGTACATACCAGATCTTCTTGGTCCGGTCCCATTTGGCGCCCAGCGCCTTGGCTTCTTCTTTGTGCGAAAAGGGGACATCGAGCTCGGTGCGCATGGCGGCTCCTTGGTGCTGCAGGTGCAAGTGGTTCAAGGATACCGCAGGGCGCAGACATCGCGGCGTTTTGCTGAGGAGTTGCGGCTCGGATGGGTTCGAGACGCGTTGGTCTCGGCCTCGGTGGCTATTGACGCGGTTTTGTGCATGGGCAGGGTGGTTGCTTGGGCGGTTGGAGCTGCCAGCTGATTTGGCGACATAAAACAAAACAGCCCAGAGGACATAGCCTCTGAGCTGCGAACATTTGGTGGGCGTTAGAAGATTTGAACTTCTGACCTCTTCCGTGTCAGGGAAGCGCTCTCCCCCTGAGCTA
>PPYF01304553.1_pt1 | contig 22177 bp, 27 predicted proteins | sample 1559871 | NCBI WGS metagenome assembly PPYF01 (sample SAMN08240021, study PRJNA423297) | Human gut metagenome, whole genome shotgun sequencing project.
TCATTGTATGCATTCATACTATCAAAAGCATTAGTTTTTAAATCTATATAATCCGAATCTTCTAAATCACAATAAATTAAAATCGTTGAATCCTTTACTTCTATTTCATATTCTGAATATTTAAGTATTTCCTTTATTTCCGGATAATTTTCGATACTAAAATCAACTTCTGATGAATCATTTTTTAAATCAACAGTAACAACAACTTTATTATCTGATAATATTGCAATATTACCATTAGAAACAAGATGTGCATAAAGGACATCTGCTTTTTCAACTATACCACGAATTAAAAGCTTTTTAGAAAACTCAATTGCCTCATCTTCGCTCATTACTTCATCAGTGTCCAACATATATTGATTTGCTTCTGACGCTATGCTCTCTTCAAATCCCCACCCCATAGCGCCGTCATTTACAGAAGTATATTGTAATTTCTCATAATTAACCGCATTATATTCACTGATTTTGCAGTCAATACCGATTTCTTCAACAGTAGGAGCATTTGCATCAGGCATAGTAACTACAATTCCTGTATAAATTAAATTTTCATATACACGAATAGGTTCAATATAACCATTTTCGTTAGTATATGTAGAATCATAATACTTTTCTCCTGCTATCCCAGCAGAAACAGACATTGCTCCGATTGACGCTATCATAACCGCCGATGATATCAATGCTAACAGCTTTTTTGCTTTTTTAAATAAGCATTATCATACGCAAATTGAATAATAATAGGACGAATTCTAGTCCCTACTAATACAGTTCCACTAGGACCATGTACTATAGATATTGCTGTTCTATATGTTTTTATTTGATATTCTTCGTCCAGAGATCCTTGGATGCCAAAGACACTTTCAGTATAAATAGGACCCCCACTTGAACCATAATAGGAGTATAAATCAAAGTTATAACTTAATTCACCAATACCATTAACTGTTCCATGAGAAATTTTTAATGTATCCCCATAATAACCAAGGCTATGGATAGGAACATTTTTCTGCTTTATAGAATCAGTTCCCATGCCCAAAAGATAATAGCCATATTGACTTAAATCTTCATCAACAGTTAATATTGCATAATCTAAGTCCTGGCTTCCTTGACCTGTTGGGTTATTAATAAGATTGATATAGTCCTGTGGAACATGCGCAGAAACCACATTAATTTTTGATGAATTTGCAACACTACCATCATTATCTGGAAAACTAATTTTTACATAATCGTTGAATCCATCATTTTTGTCATAAACACAGTGTGCTGCGGTCATTATCTCATGGTCACCAATAATAAAACCTGTTCCAAATGAAACATATGATCCACTACTTGGATTATTTGGATTAACATAATCATATAAATTCAACCGAACCACAGCTGAATCATAATAAGGATCTCTGGGATCCGAATAACTTGCCGCCCTCATAGTAAGTGCATTAGCACTTGCCATAGTTGGAATTTCCGGAAGATTATAAGTTACCTGTGTTCCTGTTGCATATGTATATTTTACATAATCCGTACCTCCGGTCGCGCCGACGCTCGTCATGCTGTCATACCCGCTCATCACCAAGGTAAAACACATTACCAAAAATACCGCCGCTGCCGACAGCTTACTTTTATATTTAACCATAATTGTTTATCCTCCTTTTACTGCATTGTAATTGTAACATCTCCAACCATTGCTACGTACGCCATAATTGACATATAATCCAAATGATCTACTACCCCGTTATTATTTACATCAAGCGCCGTATTATCAGACGCTTTGGAATTTCCCGATAAAGCCATGCTAATGGCTACCGCATCAGCGATATTTACACGTCCGTCATTATTCACGTCATAACCTTCCGGAGCAACGGCAGATACATTCATGGACGATACCGCCATAATTGCCGCCGCCGATATTGACGCGAAAATTCTTTTACACTTCATAACATCTCATCCTTTCTTAAACCAATCGTCCAGTTATTCCTTCTATTATTATTATATAATAAGAATCAAAAAAATACCATTAGCATTTTTACCAAATATATCCATAGTAATTTGTTACATTTAATAATTTATGAACTACATATGAAGATTTTGTTGACAGACTATTAATATGTAAAAACTATAAACCAATCAAGAAATAACCTTTGTTTTAAAAACATCTTGAAAAATAAAGCAAAAGTTGTTATACTATAATAAGTATTTTACAGCAAGGAGGTTTGAGCTGATGAACGAATCATATAGTTATCTGATAAAGTTTTTGTTTATGTTTCTTGCGATACTGGCTTTAATTTTCATTTTATCGCTTTTAACTCCGAAAATGGCGGCTTTCGTCGATAAAGTAATAGCCAAGCTCTTTAAAAAGAGTCCCGAAAGGGTGGACGATGATATATATAAGGTCAGGAGCATATACGACGCTCCGCCGAAGGACGAAAAGAATGAAAAAAATTCTGATAATCTAAATTCAAATAATAACGGAGATGTTAAAAATGGCTAAGAATAACGGAAAAATGGTCGAGGCTATAACGCCTATGGACGAAGACTTTGCTAAGTGGTATACGGACATTGTAAAGAAAGCGGAGCTTATTGAATATACCAGCGTTAAGGGCTGTATGGTAATCCGCCCTTACGGTTATGCGATCTGGGAAAACATTCAGAGCATTCTCCACAGAATGTTCAAGGAAACCGGTCACGAAAACGTCTGCATGCCTATGTTTATACCGGAAAGTCTGCTGCAAAAGGAAAAGGATCATGTTGAGGGCTTTGCGCCGGAGGTTGCATGGGTGACGCACGGCGGCAGCGAAAAGCTTGAGGACAGGCTATGCGTCAGACCGACGTCAGAAACGCTTTTCTGCGAGCATTATTCAAATATAATTCACTCATACCGCGACCTGCCTAAGCTTTATAACCAGTGGGTAAGCGTTGTAAGATGGGAAAAAACTACAAGACCGTTCCTGCGCTCAAGGGAATTCCTCTGGCAGGAGGGACATACAATACACGCAACCGCTCGGGAAGCGGTTGAAGAAACCGAACGAATGCTCAATGTCTACGCCGATTTCTGCGAGAATTATCTTGCTATGCCGGTTGTCAAGGGCCGAAAGACCGACAGCGACAAATTCGCCGGAGCCGAAGCGACCTACGCCATAGAGGCGCTGATGCACGACGGTAAAGCGCTCCAGGCCGGAACCTCTCATTATTTCGGCGACGGCTTTGCAAAAGCGTTCGACATACAGTATACCGACAAGGAAAACAAAAAGGTTTATCCTCATCAGACAAGCTGGGGCGTTACAACCCGCCTTATCGGCGCTATAATCATGACTCACGGAGACGACAGCGGTCTTGTTCTTCCGCCTGCAATCGCGCCCGTACAGGCGGTAATAGTGCCTGTGGCTATGCATAAGGAGGGCGTCCTGGAAAAGGCGAAGGAGCTTTACAATAAGCTGATTTCCTGCGGAGTCCGCACAAAGCTTGACGATACCGACAATTCGCCCGGCTGGAAATTTGCCGAATATGAAATGAAAGGAGTCCCCGTAAGAATCGAAATCGGTCCTAAGGATATCGAAAATAATCAGTGTGTGGTCGTAACCCGTCACAACAGGGAAAAAACCGTTGTTTCACTTGAAAACATGCTCGAAGTATTTTCCGGTACCGTTATGGATAAGCTCAAGGAAGTTCACGACGGTATATACGGCAAAGCGTTGGAAAACAGGAAAAACAAAACCTATTCCTGCAAGTCCATTGAGGAGATAACGAAGGCTCTCAATGAAAACGGCGACGGCTTTATTAAAGCGATGTGGTGCGGAGACGAGGCCTGCGAGGAGAAAATAAAAGAAAAGACCGGCGTAGGATCCCGCTGCATACCGTTTGAACAGGAAAAGATTTCAGATAAATGCGTTTGCTGCGGCCGACCTGCGGATAAAATGGTTTACTGGGGCAAAGCATACTAAAATAAAAACGGAGGTATTGGCAGATACCTCCGTTTTTTTTCTGCTTTTGTGAAAAGCAAAGCAAAAGTATTTTTCATTTCTTTGCCCGCAAAATTTAGCTTTTAGAAAAAGCTTGGGAAAAGTTATTTTTCATTTCTTTGTTCGCACAAAGAAACGAAACAAAGAAATGCGCCGGCTCATTCGCCGCCGGACCGCTTATGCCGCGTAAAGCGGCAAATTTTATACATTAAATTATAAAGATAACTAAATTGACGCCCATTAAAAGCTTACATATTTCAGATGGAAAAATCTCCTATGTTTTATAAGAATGTAATTATATTTTATTTTCTTTGTCATATATGCCTTGAACATATGCAGATATCAGATTTCTACTTGTTGGTCTAACCGCTCGGTATTTTGAAATTAATAAAATCTCATCTTTTGTATATTTTCCTGTTGAAATAATAGCTTTAGTATCAGATAAACCAAGTATATAATCGCAACTTGCATTAAATATTTTTGACATTTTAATAAGATTTTCAACACTTGGATAATGCTTGCCATTTTCATATGCGCTAACTGTTTCCTGTGATAATGATAATTCAATACTTAATCTTATCTGTGTCATTCCTTTGCTTTCTCGCAATTCTTTAATCCTATTCATAAATCATCACCATTCTTATTAATAATTATACAGCAATAACTTGTATTTATAACAGGATCATGTTATAATTAAACAGGTTTATACTGTAATTTGGCAAAAATAAAGAAACATTTAATTAAAGATGTTTCTTTGTTTGCTATATTTAATTATTAATTTCTTTATCTAATATTCCTTGAACATAAGACAGAATCAACTCTCTACTTGAAAAACTTAATGCGCGATATTTTGATAATAAAGCAATTTCATCATCTGTGTAATTTCCGGTTGATATAATTTCTCTTGTGTCTGAAATTCCTAATATATAATCACAACTTGAATTGAAAATTTTTGACATTTTTAAAAGATTTTCTACACTTGGATAATGCTTTCCGTTTTCATAAGCACTTACAGTTTCTTGTGAAACAGATAATTCTATACTTAATTTTATTTGTGTCATACGTTTGCTTTCACGAAGTTCTTTGATTCTGTTCATTTACTCACCACCATTCACATTAATAATTATACAGTACAAACCTATAAATATTAGATGTATAAATTGTAATTTCACAATTATATACTGTATTTTGTTGGGGAGTAATTGTTATGGGCATAAAAAAGATAACAGGAGTAGTATTAGCAAGAAGGGCAGGATTTTTAAAAGTATTACTTGATAGCAGAAAAGATGACGGGTATGATATATTAGAGGCGTCAATGGCGGCAAGAAAATTAAATGTAGGAGATAGATTCAGTCTTTATGCAACATCAAGTATGGTAAAACTTGTCAAAGGCAAAAAGGTTTATACATATAAAGATGCAACGGAACAGCCTGATGGATATGAAATTTATGAATTAATATTAAATGCAAAACAGTTAAAAATTATAAACGTGAAAATCCAGACATTTTTTATTCATATGATGAAAAAGATGAGGAAAGCCGAAAATTAATAAAAGATATTGCCCAAAAAATATTTTTTATGCTAAATTAATTCAATTAAATCATATTCTTATAAAACATAGGAGAATATTCCATCCGAGATATGTAAGCTTTTAATGGGTGTCAATATAGTTATCTCACCCATTCATGTATAAAATTTGCCGCTTTATGCGGCATAGCGGTCCGGCGGCGTTTGAGCCGGTGCATTTCTTTGTTTCGTTTCTTTGTGCAAGCAAAGAAATGAAAAACACTTTTCTTTGCTTTTCGTAAAAGCAAAAATATTTTGCTATGCTTTTCTTAAAAGCAAAAAAATTTTGCTATGCTTTTCTTAAAAGCAAAAAAAATTTTTTACTATGCTTTTTTTAAAAGCCAAATTTCGAGTAAAACATTAATAAATTATTTTAATATTGTATTGCTCATATTAACCCAAAATAATATTTTTTAAGACAAAATACGCTATTTTAATCGCTTTCCGCCAATTCTAAGATGTGTTATAATTGTAGATATAAATCAAATATGGAGGATTTTTATGTATTATAAAGAAAACACTAAGGATATAGTTTCCATAGTAGCTTATATGAGCGGCGTTCAAAGGCGCGCTCTCATAGAAAATTATTTTTCCGAATGCCCCGACGCGCTCAAGCAGCTTGATAATATATCCGAGCTGAGAATAATAAGAAGTCTTTGCAAGCTGAGGACAACCCTTTTCCTTAAATTCAAAAAAACAGACGATTTAATGAAATATGATCTTAAAAACCTGAATTCTATAAGCTGGTTTTCATATCAGGATATAAAAGAGCTTGAGGAAAACGGAATCCCTATCCTTAAAGTTAATTACAGATCTTCTAAATATATGTCGGATTTTAACAGGCTTATTCAGGAGCATATAAATTCCTGCAAAAACTTCTTCCCCGCCTGGCTAAACTGGGATTATATCAAGGATTTATTCGTTATACCCAAAGGTCAGGTGGAAAGCGTTGTAATTAAAGAATTTAATAAATATATGGAAAACTTAGGCAATTATCCGTATCAGGTTTACCTGCATTGGAAGCCCTATGACTGCGGCAATATGCTTTTTAACGATAAGAAATTTGTAAGCATTATCTACGATCTTAACGACGATTTCTTTAATGAAAATGAAAAAGTAACCGACGCCGCCGATTACACAAAAACAAATATCTATGATTTTATACAAAGAAACGAAAGCACCGCCATTGTGGTGGACTGCGAAAATTCCAACGTCTATAAGCTCTATGCAATGCTGAAAAATCTTAATCAGGAGGAGCTTTCGAAAATCAGGAAAATTATCCTCTTTGACGATTACCACACAACCAGCGCATGGGACCGCCTTGAAAAATTCACAAGCATACCTGTCGAGCACATAGAAGTGGAGAGAGTCGTCGATAACAAATCGCTTGTGGATATAAAAATGACCGCGGGAGTGTGCCGCGAGTTTTACGACAATAAAATAACATCGTTTATACTCGCCTCCAGCGATTCTGATTACTGGGGACTTATCTCTTCCCTGCCCAACGCGGATTTTCTCGTTATGTATGAATACAACAAATGCGGCAGCGCAATCAAGCAGGCCCTCGACACAAGAGGCATATATTATTGCTCTATCGACGATTTCTGCTCAGGCAATATTGAAGTGTTTAAAAACAGCGTCCTGCTGGATCTGCTAAAAAGCCGTATAAATGAAATTCCCGATATAAACGGTCGAGACCTCGTTGACGAAATATATCAGTCGGCAAGGCTTGAAGCCGGAGATACGGAAAAAAATCAGTTTTTTGAAAGATATATAAAAACGCTCAGGCTTTCCGTGGATTTAAACGGAGTTTTCACTATACATATAAAGGAATAGATATGATTTAAAATCTTATTCTGAAAAAAACGCGCTTGTGAGTAATGTAAGCCGCGATAGTTATAATTTTGGAGCAAAACAGATGTTAATCAGGTTTTGCTCCATTTTTCTTTACAAATATTTAATTATTCTGAAAATCCAATAGCTAAGAATATAGACCTGTCCTGACTGTTTCTAAATACCGACGTCATGATAAGGACTAATCATGCCGCTTTTGGACGCCAAAAAAGCCCGTAAATACGGGCTTTAAGGCGTTTTTATTTATATATGGTCGAGGTGACGGGACTTGAACCCACGGCCTCTGCGTCCCGAACGCAGCGCTCTACCAAACTGAGCCACACCTCGATAACATAAACATTATATCACATTTTTTTTATTTTGTAAAGAGGTATTTAAAAAAATTCCATTCATAACTATCAGCTTTACATTTCAGTGAATTTATTATATAATTAAAACCGGATAAAATAATTATATTCTTTTTAGGAGGAATGGTATGTCGTATAAAACACAAAGAAAATTAAAAATAAGATATGACAGGATCATTTCCGTTATTGTGATATTTATTCTTGCCGTCTATGTTGTAAAACAGCTTTTCGGAAATGAAGTTAAGGAGGAAATACCTACGTTGGCGTCCGGTTCCGATTCAGAGGAATTCAAGCCTGTTATATATCTCAGTCCTTCTAATCAGACCGATAATGCTTATGCCTCCGGAGATACTACCGAAGCAAAAGTGATGAGAAGCGTGAGCGACAGCGCCAGGAAATACCTTGAACAAAACGGAATTACAGTATATACGGCCGGAGAGGATTATTCTCTTCAGGAAAAGGTTGAGTTTGCAAATGAAAATAACGTAACGGCGCATGTGGCTATACATTCAAATGCCGGAGGCGAAAGCGGCAGCGGAGAAGGTACGGAATGCTTTTATAACCCTGAAATATACGGAAGTAAAATACTTGCGGAATATATTTACGGCAAGGTATCACGACTTACCCCTACGGAGGACAGAGGAATGTTCAACGGCGCAGAAGGGACGACCTATCTTTACGAGGTGGCAACGTCAAAGGCGGCGAGCTGTCTGCTTGAGGTTGAATTTCATGACACAGCAGAACACGCAAAATGGATAATCGAGCATACGGACGAGCTTGGCAGAGCAATATCCGACGGCATTATGCAGTATATAGCATACCTTGAAACGGCTGCCGCTGAGAAAAATACGGAAATACGGGAGGACAGCGTTGGAGAATAAAATCAACTATCATAAACGGCTTGAAAAAACAATAGAATCTTCATGCGCGGACGGACGGCGGCCCCTCATTCTCCTGCATAGCTGCTGCGGTCCCTGTAGCAGCTATGTTCTTGAATACCTGATTCAGTATTTTGACATATTGCTTTATTTTTTTAATCCTAATATACATCCGGAAACAGAATATATAAAAAGATTAGAAACACAGAAAGACGTTCTGATTAAAATGAAATTAAACGACACTGTAAAATTGATAGAGGGCAAATACGATCCCGATATATTTTTCAAAGCCGTTAAAGGTCTGGAAAATGAGCCTGAGGGCGGAAAACGCTGCGAAATATGTATTAAAATGCGCATAAAAGCAGCAGCGGAAACCGCAAGGGAATACAAAACGGATTTTTTTGCAACTACGCTGACCGTAAGTCCTCATAAAAATGCGGTTTATATAAATGAAACAGGGAATTCCCTGCAAATAGAAGATGGAATTCCCTATCTTGAATCAGATTTTAAAAAGAAAAACGGTTATAAACGGTCAATTGAATTATGCCGTGAGTATAATTTATACAGACAGAATTACTGCGGATGTATTTACAGTCTTAGAAATGACGATTAATCCAATATTCTTCCATCTGTGGATATTGTAACTATACTCCACGGTATAAACTTTCCGCTCGCCTGTAGAGCGCTTTTTGCAGCGTACTCTATTCCGCCGCAGCACGGTACCTCCATACGCACTACCGTAACGCTGTTGATATCGTTGTTTTTTATTATTTCTGTCAGCTTTTCAGAATATTCGGTATTATCAAGCTTTGGACATCCGATAAGCGTGATTTTGTTTCTTATAAAATCCTTATGAAAGTCAGCGTATGCGTAAGCCGTGCAATCTGCGGCTATCAGCAGATTCGCTCCGCTGAAATAGGGAGCATTAGCCGGCGCAAGCTTGATCTGTACGGGCCATTGTCTTAATTCTGAAGAATGAACCGTTTTTTCCGGCGAATTTTCAGCTTTTCGCTCCAGCGTTTTGGATTGAGTTCCCGGACATCCGCACGGCAGCGGTTTATCAGCAGAATTGTTTTTTGCCGTCTTATTTTTCATTACGGCTTTTTCGTCGTATGCCGCGGCTTCCCGTTCCACAAAGGTTATCGCACCTGTGGGACAAGCCGGCAGACAATCTCCAAGACCGTCGCAGTAGTCGTCTCTTAATAGTCTTGCCTTCCCTTCTATCATACCGATTGCGCCTTCGTGGCAGGCCTCGGCGCAGAGACCGCATCCGTTGCATTTCTCTTCGTCTATATTAATAATCCTTCTAATCATTTTATTTCCTCCGTAAAAATTGTTTATTGGTTTTCTGCTGTGACTAAATTATAATACAGATAATAAAATAAGTATGTTGTTAAAACAACATTTCAGGAGGAATTATGGATTCTGAAAATTTACTTAAAACAAAATTGTTTAAAAATTTAAACGACAACGAATTTCAGATACTCGCAAGAAACCTTGGATTTTATAAACACAAATTTAAAAAGGGTGAAAATATACTCCGTACCGGAGAAACCATAAATTCATTCGGACTTGTGATTTCAGGCAGCGTAAATATAGAGTATAACGATATTTTCGGAAATACAAATATAATAGGAAACGCGGATTCAGGACAGGTATTTGCGGAAGCTTACTCCTGCCTGCCGGAGGAACCGCTGATGGTGAGCGTTTCAGCCGCCGAAGATTGCGAGATTCTTTTTATAAGCACGAAAAATATTTTTTCCGGCATAATCGGCGATTATGATGTTTACCGTAAATTCATATCAAATCTAATAGCTGTGCTTGCCGGAAAGAATATCGGATTATCAAGGAAAATAAACGATATTACGCCAAAAACAATTCGCGAACGTCTTATTTCCTATTTGTCATCTCAAGCCGTCAAGCAGGAATCCAATTATATAACGATACCGTTTAATCGCCAGCAGCTTGCGGATTATCTTTGCGTAGATCGGAGCGCAATGTCCAATGAATTAAGTAAAATGAGGCGCGACGGCTTACTGACCTTTGATAGAAATATGTTTAAGCTGAATTTATCTGCATTCATGGATAAATGACTTGTTTAATACCTTAGCCTTTACATCCCTGCGGCTTCTGCATATAATTGTTTTATCACAATATTTACCGCATACTGAATTAAAACGCTTTCTACGATCAGCTTTTCTGCCTTCATAGAGCACCCATTTTACAAATTCTGAATCAAGCTTTTCCGGACATCCCTCCGTTATGCTTTCTCGGCTTTTTTTCTTATATGTTAAATATCTTTTTAAAGCTCCTATAAAACACCTTATCCGTGAAAAATTCATAAAAATAATAAGATCAGATTCTTTCATTCTGCGGTCATAAAGCCAGTTATTGTAATTTCCGTCTATTACCCATTCATTATTTTTGAGAAAATTCTCTATTATTTCGATGCATTCCTGTTCAGGCCGTTCCTTCCAACCGGGAAGAAATCTTACTTTGTCAAGATACAAAAGCGGAACGTCGGAAATTTCGCTTAATTTCTTTGCAAGCGTCGATTTTCCCGATCCGCTGTAGCCTATTACTGATACTTTCATTTTTTACACCTCCGCAAATAAAAACCGTACCGGATACAACCGGTACGGTTCATTACATTTCACTTCTGTTTTCAAGAGCCTTAAATAAGGTTACCTCGTCCGCATATTCAAGATGCCCGCCGACCGGTATTCCAAATGCCAGCCGCGTAACCTTTATTCCTAAAGGCTTTAGTAATCTTGCAATATACATGGCCGTAGCCTCCCCCTCAACGGTTGGGTTTGTAGCCATTATAATTTCGCGGATATTTTCCTTGCCGACTCTATCAAGCAGTTCCTTTATTTTTATATTGTCCGGACCGATTCCGTTAATCGGAGACAGCAGACCGTGAAGGACATGATATGTTCCGCCGTATTCATTAGTTCTTTCAAAGGCCGTAACGTCTTTAGGCGTTTCAACAACGCAGACAACAGAATCGTCTCTGTTGGTATCAGAGCAGATCGGACAAACGTCAAATTCAGTTAGATTCTGACATATCTTGCAATAGCCGACATCTGTTTTGGCTGAAATTATAGCTTCTGCAAATTGCCTGGCTTCTTCCTCGCTCATTGACATAACGGCATATGCCAGCCGCTGAGCAGTTTTCATGCCGATACCCGGCAGCTTTGCAAACTGTTCAGAAAGAACTATCAAAGGAAGCGCGCTGTTATCAGCCATATTATCTTAGAATAATCCCGGCAGCGCAACTCCGCCGGTTATTTTATTCATTTCCTCTTCGGTAGTTTTTTCAACGTTTGCCATGGCCTCGTTTATTGCGCTGATAACCAGATCCTGAAGCATTTCTATATCTTCCGGATCAACTACCTCCGGCTTGATAGTAAGCGATTTGATATTTTTCGCACCTGTTACCACTACCTCTACCTGTCCGCCTCCGGAGGTTGCGGAAAATTCTCTCGCTTCTATATCGTTCTGAAGCTCTGTTATTTCATCCTGCATTTTCTGAGCCTGCTTTATCATAGAATTCATATTCTGAGCTCCGCCGATATTCTTAGGTACTCTTGATTTCATTTTTCTAACTCCTTTATATTTAAGTATAAGTATTTTTAGTTTAAGGCTGGAAATATATTTTATTCAAAAGGCTGCCTTAACTTTATTCAACAGCGGTTTCAATGCCGCTGTTTATAGCTTTTTCTACCAGCTCGTCAGCCTTTTTCTGTTCATTCTGCGCTGCCGAGCATCTTGCCTTGATAATATACGGCTTACCCATAACTGTCTGGATTGCCTTGTCAAGCTGAAGCGCATTATCCTTTACTTTAAACAGCTTAAGGAAAAATTTATTTTTTGCGTCAATCAGCATGATATTTTTATACACATAAGCCATAGAACCGGTAAGCGTTCCCGAAACCGAAGGGCATATGCGCATAAATTCCTCTAAAACGTCGGACCATTCCGCAAGCTGCTTAAAATCCGACAGCTTAGGACTTGCCTCGGAATTTATCGGAGCGGCATTGCTTTGCAATACTCTGTCCGCATTGGCAGCCGATATTTCATTAGGTTTATTTGAACTGTTATCCGACTGTTTTATTTTATCATAAATTTGAGTATTGTCAAGTGTTTTTTGTGAAATCTGTCTTGCACACAGCTTTATAAGACACATTTCTATTTCAACGCGCTTATTTAACGATCTTCCTATTTTTTCATTACAATCCTGTAAAATATTAAGCTTGCTTAATATCTCCTGCAAATCCATTTTTGCCGCGATTTCAGTCAGCCTTTGGATTTCGTCAGGCATACAGGCAAGCAGTTCCGAGCGTTCGGGACATACCTTAATAAGCATTAAATTACGGAATTGCTCCGTCAATTCAACGCAAAGCTTTTGCATATCCTTTGATAAACTGTAAAGATTGTCCGCAACCGCAAGAGCGTTTCCTGGATTTTTTTCAGCGGAAGCGTTTATTATTTCAAATAAATGCTCCCGACCGGCAATTCCGGCAGCGGCAGAAACCGTATCGGAATCTATATTGCTTGAAAACGCCGCGCACTGATCCAAAAGCGATAAGGCGTCTCTCATACCGCCGTCCGAAAGCTTTGCAATAAAACGCGCCGCTTTTTCATCAAGAGATATATTTTCCTGATCGGCAATATATAAAAGACGTTTGGTTATATCGTCCGGAAGTATACGTCTGAAATCAAAACGCTGGCACCGAGATGAAATCGTGGCCGGAACCTTATGCACCTCGGTTGTCGCCAGAATAAATTTTACATACTCCGGAGGCTCCTCCATTATTTTGAGAAGCGCATTAAAAGCGTTGGGAGTAAGCATATGGACTTCGTCGATTATATATACTTTATATCTGCATCTTTCAGGCGTGTAGGCGGCGCCGTCTCGAAGGTCGCGTATATCGTCAACGCCGTTATTTGACGCCGCGTCAATTTCTATAATATCAGAAAGAGCAAAATTATCCGCGTCATGGCAGACGCTGCATTCGAGGCAGGGATTTCCGTCTGATTCGTCGAGACAGTTTACAGCCTTAGCAAAGATTCGTGCGCATGTTGTTTTTCCTGTGCCTCGGGATCCTGTAAACAAATACGCATGAGCCGTTCTGCCGCTTTTGATTTGATTTTTTAAAGTGGTTGTTATATGCGGCTGTGAAATAACGTCGTCAAAGGACAGCGGCCGCCATTTTCTGTATAAAGCCTTGTAAATAACGGTCACCTCCATATGAATCTCGCTATTTTCGGCAATGTAATTATTTTATAAAAAAATTTTTTATATAAAAATTTCCGGAACATAGGTGTGCAGGCTGACTGCGGCACACAAAACGATCCGCTTAATGCTGCTCGGTTCCCCGCCTGACATGGTTCACGGTGTTTCATTGCACAGGGCCCGCACACCTATATTCCGGAATAATTTAATTCCTATTAAGTATCTTCATTATTATATCATATTTAAAAATAAATTTCAAGTGTTTTACAGGATTTTTATAGATTTTCTTGAAGAATACTTTCAGCTTTATTGTAAAGTTACCGTGAACGCATATTAATTATTATCCGAACCGACGTTTGAAATATTCATTAGCTCTGTAAGAGAAAGGGCTGTTTTATTGTTTTTTGATTATAAAACATGCTGTAGCCTTCGTTTTTACTCTACCTGCTATTTACCTTTAACTTAATCGTATCAGTATAATCCTTTTATTGGAATCACAGTATGAAAAACCGTAATTATGTGATAAATATAATTGAGTTGTCGAAATGGAAATCGCTAAGCACATTGCTATTGAATATTCTCATTTACCCCCAAAAAGTAAATGCTGTTGCCGTGAAAAAAATGCTTGACAATTTATCGTAAGTATGATATAATAATTTATATTGATTATAAGGTGATTTTATATTTTTGAATTTGAGCCGAGTAAAAATTTCAGATTCATAATATATGCGGATATGGCGGAATAGGCAGACGCGCTGGCTTCAGGTAGAGTTACGTCTGTGTAAAAAATGGTTTCGTTGTTCATTACAGCATATTTTGTGGAACAACTTGTAAAAGTCCACCTCGGTTTTGAATTTGAGCCGAGCAAAAATTTCAGATTCAGAATATGTGCGGATATGGCGGAATAGGCAGACGCGCTGGCTTCAGGTGCCAGTCGAGGAAACTCGGTGCAGGTTCAACTCCTGTTATCCGCACCAACGACAAAAAAGGCTGTAAGCAAATAAGAGCTTACAGCCTTTAAATTATGCAGTTTTGGATTCATCAGTTTCAATAAAAACACTTGTGCTGCCGTTAAAATCCCCGTTCATCTCAAAGTTAACGTCAAGACTTTTGTCCTCGTTCTGGTGAATAGTTATCTTTTTTACCAGCATTCTAAGATTGACGTCAGATATCGTACCCTCGGACAGTATTTCATCAAGTATCTGCGTTGTATTTTTAAGCGGTTCTTTTCGCTGCTTGCAGACCTTGTCATATTCTTTGAGTTCCGCTATCTTTTTTTCAAGGAATTCTATTTCTTCCTCACGCTTAGCTATCATACTGTTGTAGACTGCAGCGTGTTCCCTATCGCCGATACGCTCTATGATTAAATCTTCGATTTGTTGTTTAAGAGTTAGTATTTTATCGGTATTAGTTTGAATCTGCTGTTCATATAATGGTTTCTTCCTGAGCCAATCCCTGACGATTTTATCGTACTTATCGCTCTCAGATAAGATGTTATCTCTTAGTGATTTCACTTCGTTTCCCACAAGTTCGTCAAGCTGACTTTCTCTGACTGTATGCGGAGTGCAATATTGCTTGCCGTAGCGATGATTGCTGCTGCAGGTGTATTCAACGTATTCGTTCCCACGCCATTTTCGTCTGCGGGCTGTGAATCCGGCTCCGCAGTCGGCGCATTTTATCAGTCCCGCATACCGGTGAAGCCTCCTGCCGTTTTTTGAGCGCGGATTGATTTTTGAACGCTGTTCCAGTAAAAACTGAGCCTGATTCCAAGTAGCTATATCAATTATAGGCTCGCAGAAATTCTCATGCCGATACTGTTCTTCTGGCGGAATAAAGGTTTTTGTTTTGTAGATTTTAGAGGTTACAGTTTTGTGATTGACCAGAGTTCCAATGTATAGTTCATTACAAAGCATTCTTTTAACGGAAGTCTGTGCCCATAAATATCTTTTGGAAATATCCGGCTTCCAGTCGGCAAGCTTTCTGTTAAAATAGTAATCCGGCGATCGAATACCGTCCGCGTTCAGCTTTTTAGCAATCGTTGTCAAGCCGTAGCCGCCGACGTAAAGCTTGAATACATCACGCACAATCCAAGCTGTTTCCTCGTCGATTACCACCTCGTTTGTGTTTTTATCCAAACGATAACCGAGCGGTAAAGTAAGTACAAGACCTTTGTTTTTTACATTCTATAAATGATAATTTGAAAAATTCAAATTCCAATTTCTATATTAATATACCTAAAAAAGAAGAATATAATGGAATAGATATAGGTGAATTAACTGTAAAAGATAATGACAATAGGGCGCTAGAAACTCATTTTTATAATGACGTACTTCTTACTAATGAAAATAAAATTTGTATATTAAGTTTAACAGTGGAGATAAAAAGGAAATTTCATATTATATTTTAGTTTTATGTGATGGAATGTTAGTGGATATTTTTGATGGAAACTACTCTTATGAGGTGAATTGTTTAAACGGAAGCAGAACTTATCAATATTGTATTCCAAATAACTATATCCCAGATTCAGGCTTGCATACATTTCAAGCAATTGCTATACCAGCAGATTTTAGGGACTGGATTGTATTATAAATGAAAAGATTTTCATATAACGAATAAGGATATTTAAGAAATAGCTGACGGAAAAGAGTTGAATAAGGGGTAATTATACGGAGTACGAAGCTGAGATTTATCCTGATAATAAAAGCGTAATTACCGCTTTGGTAAGACATGACAATTTGTTGTATATTGTTTGCCCGACTTATTATTTTACATATAGCACTGATACAAAGGAAATTACTGCCCCTACAACTATATCGGATAGTCTTTGTATGGGATTTTGTGCTGCTGACGGTTATCTTTATTTTACTACAGAAAATCTGGAGCTTTATATATACAAGATTGAGAGTGGAAAAACTGAAAAAATTGCAGATAAGGTAGGTCAGGTTCGCGCTAAAAATGGATATATTTATTATGTAAAATATGAAAATGAAATACCTATTCTTTATACAGCAAAAGCTGACGGCTCAGGATCCGCAAAATTATTAGATAATTGCTATGTTAATTATTATGTAACTGACAATAGAATATATTATCAAAGCTATGTAACAAAAGATTGCTATCAATATGATATTAAAAACAAGAAATCAACAAAGCTTGATTTGAAGTATACGTTTTCAGATGGTAAAGAATATATTAATTCGGAATATCTCAATATTGTATCCACCAGCGGCATGGGCTTTGTTTTTATCATTAATAGTACGGAGAAACTTATTTTTATTTTCGAAGATAATTCCACCGAATATAAAACAATTGAAATGGGGGAAGAGTAAGCGTGTTATATGAAATAAAAAAATTATTCTCTTCGCCGTTTACATATATTTGTATGTTAGTTGCATTCGTCTTTTTTCAGTTTTTGCGGTAAATGCATTAAAGAGCAGAAACTCATCGAATAATGCGTATGAAGAATTATTGGCGGATATAAACAACAGTAAAATGTCAGACGAAGAAATTTTGATTGATTTATACAGCCAATTTGAACTGCTGCAAATTCAAATTAATGAACTGGGAGATTCGGCGTTTGAAAAGCCGGGTAAATACGGCAAAAACAATATGGAGGACTATATTATTTACAGCAACGCATACAGCAATGCAAGCTATATTTATCAAAAATTTCCGGATAACCGCCGTCAGCTTGTAGAGGATGCATTGTATAATATATCGGAGGAAAAGAGCAAGACTGATCCTAACACATCTGTTATAAAATCCAATGAGCTTGTTATAGAAAAATACAACAGAACTATTGATCTAAAGTTTAAAGACACAGGTAATATTGAAGGTGTGCAGCTTTTCTTCGATAATACCATATGGGAATATGCAATGATTGCATTTGTTGTAATGTTGGCTGTAAGAATGTTCACAATGGATATTTCATGCGGCGCATATAAAATGATCCATTCTTCACTTAACGGACAGCGCAGTTTATTTATAAAACAATTTGCTTCAGTTTCAGTTGTTGTAACAGCAATAACAGTTTTTACGGCTTTGATCCAGATTATATTCGGAAAAATATTCTTTGATATAAATGATCTGTCGCTACCCTTGCAAAGCTTTCCCGAATTTGAATTTTGTCCGTATTTGATTTCAACAGGTATTTCTGATCTTGACATCAAAAACTTGATGGGATACAAAGCGTTTTCTGGTGATTCATTAAAGCAATATTATATGAATGACGCTGTTATCAAATCATTTTCATGCGCAGCTGCGGCATTATTTATTTGTGCAGGCAGCATTTTTGCAAAAAATACGGTATTCGCCTTTTTCATATCTTTTGTATTTATTGTGTGCCCGTACTTTATTTCAGCTTTTTTCCGCGGCAGTTGGTTTGAATATGCTTTTGCTGCAAATCAGCTCGGAGCTATGTATTCAGAAGATCTGAATATTTATGCTTTATCTGTTACATATATATTAAAAGCTTCTCTTTATTCCGGATTCTGTATTAGCAAATGGGGAAAAACTTCAGTAAGTCTGCTGTACGTCAAATAAGTCGGGAATTACTTTGCACTATCGTTACGCTACCCTCAGGTGCTAGTCTTCGCAAGGAGGTATGGGTTCAAGTCCCTTCACCTGCACCAAAGCAATATAATCCGAACCAAATCTTCCTAATTGGAGATGGGTTCGGATTATTTGTTTATTTCGATAGGTACGAGAATACCTATTTCCCGAATGGGGTAATCAAACGTCCGACCTCCAAGCCAAAAGGAAAAAGAAAACCAAAGAAACAATCTTGATTTTATGGAGGATTTGATTATGAAAAGACTTGTTAGCTGTGAATACAACTTCGATAACTGTTGTGTCGAGTTGAAATTCACCGATGGCAGTATGATTGTCATTGACACCATTGCTGTGGAAAATGAGGTTGCCCGGAATATGTATGAACGGTCAGAACTTGACTACCTTATCTACAATGCTCCGCTTGATTATGCCGACCTCATTCTGAACGGAGACCCCGAAAAATATTTGAAAGCAGTAACGGAATACAAGCCGCTGGATTGATTACAAACGAAAACAACTTCGTGTCCCCGGTCACAGGCAGTAATCGCCGCTTCCATTCCAGCAGAACCGCCGCCGATTATGGCAACACGTTTCCTATTGTTCGGTGTTGAATCAGCTTGTCTATCTATGTTCGATTCCCACTCGAGGATTGACAGAGCAAACAGTCAGCCACGGACCGTTTCTGTGCAGTCCATGACACCTATTGCAACGGATACAGGGAATTATATCCTATAGGATGAGCATCATCCGCATCGCCTGCTCGGATTTGAAGAATATCAATCTTGCCCTCTGCAAGCTTTGAAAATTCCACCAAATCATCAACCGTAAATCCTCCCGGTTTTCCGTCCTCTCCGCTGACTTGTACTTCTATTAAAAAATCCTGTCCGAATTCATCCTTAATTGACCGGCAAAGCATAAGCGGAAAACGTGCACGATTTTCATGACTTCCGCCATACTTATCCGTCCGTTTATTCATCAGCGGAGAAAGAAAATTTGCCAACAATGCAGAACGATAAGCCATATGCAGCGTACACATATCAAATCCACAGTTGTGATAATAATGCAGCTTTTCTAACACTGCCTGAATAATTTCTTCCATTTGCTTTTCTGTAAGTTCCTTTTGCGGTCCTACAGAGAATGGCAATGGCGGTGCATTTTTACCGGCAGGTGCATGAGAAAGCATTTTCATCATAAGTTTTTGCCCGCCGCCAGATTGAAACAATTTAGCCATTTGCGGCGTCATATCTTCGAATTCCTCCATCATGTCAGTAATCATATCTGGTAAAACCGTATCGGAATGAGCGTATACGTCATATTCTCTCGGAGCTTTAATAGACAAAGCAACAGACGCTTTTGAGCCGTAAAAATGAATAGCATCCGTAAGCTGATTCATACAGTTTTCAGTCGCCGGATTTGTAAGGTCATAAACAGGAAAATGGCAGATGTCGCCATTTCCAAAGCTGCGCAGACTTGCATCCGACCAATCGGCTAAAGTGACTACGGAAGCACCGTTATTCGCTATTCCGGAAAGATATTCGATAATAGAATCGTTTGGATATGTTTCAGGTCCCTGCGTAAAATGCGGAAGGGCATTTGATGCCATCATACGATTTTTCAGAACTACATTTCCAATCTTAATCGGTGACAGCAGGCGTTTATATTTCATGCAAATACCTCCATTCGTTTTTTACAAGGTCAGTATACGGCATTTTGAAAAACCGAAAATAAACTTATAGACTTTCAAAATGAAAATTGAGTGAAAATTCGATTTGAGTTTATTTTCAGTACATAGACTTGATTGTGCTTGACGTCATGATGCCTGTTATGAACGGTTATGAATTTACGGAACAGTTGCGGCAATGCGGAGATAATACGCCTATTTTAATTGTGACGTCAAAACAGCTCCCCGAAGAAAAATGCAAGGACTTTCTTGTAGGCACGGACGATTACATGGTAAAATCTGTCAACGAAAAAGAAATGCTCCTGCGTATTAAGACGCTTTTACGCAGAAGTCAAATTGCAAACGAGCATAAGCTTCATATCGACAAGGTTACGCTTGATTATGATGCGCTTACCGTTTCTCGTGACGGCGTTTCGCAGACCTTGCCGCAAAAAGAATTTTATTTGCTTTACAAACTTTTGTCATACCCCGATAAGATTTTCACACGCTTGCAGCTAATGGACGAGATATGGGAAATGGACTCCGAAACGGTTGACACTACCGTAAATGTTCATGTAAACAGGCTTCGCAAGCGGTTTGAAAGCTGGAATGAATTTGAGATTGTTGCAATTCGGGGAATCGGATACAATGCGGTGATTACAAATGGCTAAACTGCATGGGCGGTTGAAAAAATTTCAACTTGCAATGATTTTTGCCGCAATCGTATTTTTGATTATGCTTTTTACTATGCTGATTGTTTTCGGCGGAATTTTCATTATTCAAAAGCTCGGATTCAAGCTGATTGATGAAATGTCGAGAGTCCCGCTTTTTACATTTACGGTTGTAAGTGTCGGCGTTGGAACGGTGCTGGCATTTCTATTCAGCAAACTGCCGTTAAAGCCCATTCGCACGGTTTGTGAAGCTGCGGATAAAATTGCCGAGGGCGATTACAGTGTCAGAATCAATCTGAAAGGTTCTGCCGAGTTTGCACAGACAACTTTTCGCACGAGTTCAAAACGCCGATTGCGTCCGTTCGGGGATTTGCTAAAATGTTAAAGCGTGACGATTTATCGGACGATGAACGAAACGAATACCTTGACACAATTATCACGGAATCGGAACGTTTGGCGGAGCTTTCGACCAATGTCTTAAACCTTACGAAAATCGAACAGTAAACGATTCTTACAGATAAGAAGAAATTATTACGACAAAAGGCGCATAAAACTCAAAAATTGAGTTTTCTGTGGAAATTCCAAACGATGCATAAATAGCATAACATTGACAGAATACAAAAGCAGCGGTATGAGGGCTTCTCATACCGCCATCCTGCTATGCGTATATCAGTTCTGCATTGACAATTTCTCTTGCTCTTGATTGGATATTTTTTATACGCCTAACCCATTCAAAGGATTTTTCCGCTTTAAGTTTTTCTGAGATACCCTCGCACTCTGCCATTTGCTCCACAAGTCGAAAAAACATTTCCTGCGCCTTCCAGTCAATATTGGAAAGGTAACTATTCAACTTACCTCTTGTGAGAAGATTTGTGTATGTAATCTTGTGAAATTCTTTCAGATACCGCTTGTGGCGCTGCCCCCCAAACACCTATAGGTTTTTTTCGATGGGTAATAAGGTAATCACCTTGTTTTTCGTATCTGCCACCCATTTCTTCAAATATTGTTTTCTCCATAATCAAACCTCCATAATCCTAACTTTGAATTTTTTTGATTGGCGCATTGTATCTGCCTTCTGCAATCAGCCTGTTTCTCAGATTGTTTAGACTATTGATGATAATTCTCCGTTCATAATCGTCAATCGCTATGTAATATTTTTTATTTTGCATTCCCGCTGACCTCATTCGCCTACATTGTAGCAAAGAGGATTCTTCTTTGCGAATGTGCGATTTTAATTTTTGACATAAAGAAAGACAGCGCAAAATGCATTTTCGCTTCCTGCGCTGTCCTTATTTTTGCCTTTACTAACGCCCGTAAGGTTTGTTTTGTTGATTGTTTCGGATTACATCCTTATGTGGCGTTGGCCTTTTCTGTGCCCTTGTTTCATTAACTTCGGCTCCATTGGGACCGAAGTAAAATTTACTTTTATAAAGCTTGCAATGATTGGCATAGTATGATATAATG
>PPYF01188283.1_pt1 | contig 22175 bp, 21 predicted proteins | sample 1559871 | NCBI WGS metagenome assembly PPYF01 (sample SAMN08240021, study PRJNA423297) | Human gut metagenome, whole genome shotgun sequencing project.
GTAGTGAAACCGGAACCCACGCCGGTAGCGCCAATTCCGGTTCCTGTACCCGTGCCAGTGCCAGTGCCCGTTCCGGTTACGCCAGTAACCAGCTCATCAGACATAGTGGTACCGGATAATTTTACTTTGGCCACTGATAAGCCGCTGACCTTGTATTTCAAAGGCCCTGACGCGGTGCGAGTGAATGTGTATTCAGCTGCAGACAGTACCACCATCGCTCCCATGATCCGGCCGGATTACAGCACCTTGATCGGGACCTTCTCGGCTGATGATCTGCCCAAATCGGTTACCTTTAGCCCTAACTGGAAGATATTGGTACTGGAGTGGCTACCGGATGGTTTAGGCAGTGAAGCCCGTTATTCGCTGATGGATGTTTTGGCGGGACAAAAACGGGCGGAGTATCCTGCGCAATAAGCATTCGGTGAAAAAATAAACAGGTGCGGCATATTTTTTGTCGCACAGGTTTCGAAAAGTAAGATGGGTGATACGGCACGTTTTAACAAATTGGTTTGTTTATAAAAAGATAAAAGTCGGGTGAAGTGATAGATCATGGTGTTCTGTTCAATGCCATCATAAATCACCAGAAATGCATGCTAAAGGCGTATTTTTTTCTTCGCTAACTCAATGAGTTAGATGTTGTCATGTTTTGGTTCAAAAAATCGGCAGATCCAAAATATTCTATTTAATATCAACATGTTGCTATATGAGTGTATCGAAGGGATTGTAACGATATAATAGTTAGTGCAAAATGCGCACGTAAATAACCGACGTTGTAAGGCGTCGGTTATTTTTTTGCTTTTAATTTGTTGACGAGGCCGGAGTTCATCCGGACATGATAATCTGATTTAGTGCGCCAAAACGCCGTACGAGGAACCTGTAATGCAATTATTCGCATTCATGCGCTGCACCAGCAGCGATTATGGGGCCGGAGCAGGACTGAACGTAACCTGCACCCGTGTTTTCTCCCGTATCCTTTCTTGTTTTTCTGTTTCTGATCTGCAACGAAGTATTCTCTTGTTCACCCAGCTTTTGGCTGTCGTTAGTACCCAAAAAGTTGAGCGGATAGGAGGACACGTCCGTGGCATCTAATAACTGCGCGACTCAAAAACCACAATTAAAAAAGACGCTCTCATTATGGCAAGTTGTCATGATGGGTTTGGCATACCTCACGCCTATGGCCGTGTTTGATACGTTTGGTATCGTGACAGATATTACTGATGGTCATGTACCATCATCGTATCTGATTGCACTGATTGGTGTGCTCTTTACTGCGCTCAGTTATGGAAAACTAGTGCGACGTTTTCCTTCTGCCGGATCAGCATATACCTATGCGCAGAAGGCATTTAACCCCTATATCGGCTTCATGGTGGGCTGGTCATCGTTACTTGACTACCTATTTATGCCGATGATCAATGCCTTGTTGGCAAAGATTTATTTAACTGCGCTGTTCCCGAATGTAGAGCCATGGATCTTTATTTTCGGTTTCGTGAGCCTTATGACGTTCATGAACTTGCGTGGTATTAATGTTGTTGCAAATCTCAACAGCATGATTGTGACGTTACAAATTGCCATTATCGTGGTGTTTATATCGTTGGTAGCGTATGGCGTGTACCAAGGTGAAGGCCTTGGAACGGTCGCCAGTACTAAGCCATTCTTCTCGGAAAATGCACATTTGCTGCCAATGCTGACAGGCGCGACGATCTTGTGTTTCTCGTTCCTCGGTTTTGATGGTATCAGTTCGTTGTCGGAAGAGACGCCAAACGCCGAACGTGTGGTGCCGAAGGCTATTTTCCTAACGGCGCTGATTGGCGGGGTGATTTTTATCTCCGTGTCATACTTCTTGCAGCTGTATTTTCCGGACATTTCACGTTTCCACGATCCTGATGCGGTATTGCCGGAAATTGCATTGTATGTAGGCGGCAAGCTGTTCCAGTCCGTGGTGTTGTGTTTGACCACGGTGGCGGTACTGGCTTCTGGCATGGCTTCCCATGCGGGGGTTTCGCGCTTGTTATACGTGATGGGTCGTGATGCGGTGCTGCCGGAGAAAGTGTTTGGTTTCGTGCACTCGAAATGGCACACCCCTGCGATTAACGTGTTGTTGGTGGGGGCGATAGCGCTGTCAGCCGTATCATTTGACTTGGTGACAGCAACCGCATTGGTTAACTTCGGTGCGTTGGTGGCCTTTACGTTCGTTAACTTGGCCGTTGTAGCGCAGTTTTACATTCGTGAAAAGCGCAACAAAACCATGAAAGAGACCGTTCAGTATTTGATCCTGCCACTGCTCGGTGCGATGACCGTAGGGGTGTTGTGGATGAATCTGGAAGAAAGCTCATTGGTGCTGGGTCTGACATGGGCGCTGGTTGGTGTCGTGTATATGGCCGTGCTGACGCGCCGTTTCCGTCAGCCACTGCCGCAAATGGGTAACTGATCCCCCCAATCTTATGCTCAGCGTGCTTGGTATAAGCGTGATATCTGAGTTGGAAATAAGCTTAAAAAGGCCGCATTTGCGGCCTTTTTTGTTGGTGTTTTATGTGTGTGGCATTGATGTGATTCGAATCGTTGCATCATATCCAAGGCATTATGCATTTGGGGAAGTCTTTTATACCAAGGGCTTATGTAGGAGCGTTTCTAATATCTGTAAGGGGGCGTGCTGGGGTGTTTTCATGGCTTTCACCGGCAGCAAGAAGGTTTGTTCCAGCATGAATTGCCCTGACATCGCGGCATGCGCGGTTTGGTCGGAGAAACAGATCCAGCTACTTCCCGCTGGAAACGCAATTTGCCGTTGTAGTCCTGCTTCTTGATAGTCTGGATCGCCTTTCATGGCGTCATGTAATTGCAGCATAAGGTGATCGTAATGGCTGCGGTAAGTTTTGGTGATCCCCACTTTATTTTGTAGCCAGCAGGTAAGGGGATGATAGCGTTTGCAAAGTGGCACAAAGCGCTGCGCTAATGCAGGAAAGGGTTCGCCCACGCGCCAAACACGACTTTCACCGCGAGGATTGATATTGGTGAAAATACGTAAAATTCGCTCGCCGTGATTGGGGCGAGAGGGAAACGCATCAATGTGTAAACGGGTATCGTCTTTACGCCACGAATTGCCCGCTTTCCACTCTGCGATGGGGTGCAGGCGTAAGCTGTTGGTCGGGCTATGTAGATGGTCGCGGTATGCAGGCAGCAGATGCTCAATTAATTGCTGGCATTGTTGGTAGTGGCGCTGCAGTAATGTGCGCACGGCGGCGATATCGCTTTGATTGTGCGCATCATTGGCGATCCCGCTTAGCTTGTCGCGCTGGGGTTGATAGCTGATGTTTTTGCGTTTTGGGTCGACTAAGGTTGGCGTTAGGAGGCTAATTTCTTCGGCGCTTAGGGAAAACGCCAGTTGGGGCAAGAACAGCACTTTTCCTTGTTCTAAGGCATCGATAGCATCGATTGCCGACTCGGATGCTGTGGCCCAGTCAGTATGCGGCAAGGTAATAATGGCATCAGGTAACGCATCGGAAAACAAAAGCGAAGAATGGGACACAGTGATGGCCTCAATAAGTCAGTTTGTCCGTTCATTGAGCTTAATGTGCTGTCTCATTACCTTCAATCTTGTCCGGTTATACAAGCCGCTCATTCTAATATTAGAGAGCAATTAGAACTAATGGGTATATATGTAATGGGGCTCGCTCAAGTAAAAGCGATGCCGTGCCTGATACAGCAATAACCGCGGATAAACTATCGCTAGCGTTATGCCAGTGCTATATCAAAATGCTGATACACCGCATGGCTATACACTTAAATATCAGCGTAAGTATCTCTTATGTCGATAGGCGGATTGTGGAGTGGAAAACTCAGATAAATAGGGCGCAATATAAAAAAGACGCACCAATATTATCGGTTGTCTATTTTGAACGATGAGATGGGTTAATTTTCGGATGCTAAAACTCGGTTCGACTTCTTTTCGCTTCCGGTATCGCTTTAGTTTCTAACCATGCATCGTGCCCAATACATGGGCTTTTGTTGATAATTAGAGATTAAAATTAATGTGACTTATTGTTGTAAGTGTAACTTCGCGCGGATTTTATTTTATCTCTTTATCCTTTCCTATTTTAAATGCAATAAGTTAGTGGGGGAATATCAGTGCTTATATTATTAAGTGTAAATCCGTGAGGCTGTATGGCGATAAGTGTGCGTTTATCGCTATTGATCACAAAATTGATTTTTATTAACTCATTCCATGCTGGATATTTGCAAATCGCAAAATTGTTCACTTGCTGGCTGCGGCTTCTCAGTTAGAATACGCATGTATTTATATTACTAATTAATAAATGGATTTTCATATGCTGCATTTTTCGCGTAAGCCATTCGCCATGGCGTTGCTGCTGAGTCTCAATTCGGTGGCATGGGCGGCGTCAGAAACCCCTGACACTACCGCTGTGGTGAAACCGGTGGACGCTGTACTGCAAGACCGGCAAGTCGAACTGCTATCGTACGATGGATCAGTGCAACTGCTTAATACGCCGGGAAATAATGCGCCACAGTCTTCAGGAGTGGTTACCTTAGCCAATACGCTACGTACATTGTTACCGCTGCATGAGCAGTGGGTATTGCGCGGCGCGGAACAGTTGGCGATTCGCGCGCAAGGTAAAGAGAGCAAACTGGGATTGCCGGCGGGTAGCTACTATGTACCCAGTACGGCACGCTTGTCCGATGATGGTGCGGTATTGGCCTTAGCCGCGGGGCATAACGGCCAATTACACGCAATGCGTTGGCAAACCACGAAGGGTTTACAGCCGTTAATTCCTGCAGGAAAGGCTCATATCTCTGGGGTTTCGGATATGAGCAATGATGGCCGGACGATCATCGGTTGGTATCAGGCTTCACCCAGTGATCTGACCCGCGGTTTTATGTGGACAGAAGCCGGTGGCTTTACGCCATTGCCGGCGATGCTCAATGAGCCGGTGTTTACCAGCGGCGATGGTAACGTGGTTCTCGGTGAGCATTACCGCGCGACGTTGAAATCGTTGCAGCAAAATCAGCAAGCGCAGGCATTCATGAACAGTATGCCGTTTGATGGCCAAGACGAGTTCGGCTATTACGAAGTGGTCGCGGTTAGCCATGATGGCCAACGGATTGCCGGTTATGTCGCGTATACCGCCGAGCCGGTCTGGCAGCCGTTTTTGTGGATAGCCGATAATGGTTTTGCCGACTTGGACAGTGCCGGGTTGTTGGAAAAACCACAAAATGGCGCTGAGCCCGATTTTGCGGCGTTCCGCCAGCGCATTATTAAAGCGGCAGGAATGTCGGCCAGCGAGGCTTTTACGCCGCTGAGCACGCAAGCGGTCTTATGGCAAGTCGGCAAAGGCATCGAGTTGCTTGATGGGATGGAGTCGTCTGCGGGGTTATCGCGAGACGGTAAACAAGCTTTCGCTTATAGCGCGCTGAAGCCAGGGCAATCATTTGAGATGCCGCAATTGTGGCGCTTTAATGCCAAGGGGCGCAAAAATCTGCATGATGTGATTGCCGAGCCGGATGTCTATTTGCCGATTTATGGCATGTCTGAGGATGGCAACCGTATTTGGTTATCGGTGAATGGGGATACCGAATCACGGACAGTATTGCTGGTGGATGCTGTGTTGCATGAAATGCCGAGCGAACCAGAAGAGCTCGTATTAGGCGGAACCAGTCGCGATGCCGCTACCAGTGCGCTCTTTGTGCAAGATTTGGAACAAGGCTATCCAGTCATGATTTTGCGTGACAATCAGCTCTCTGCGGCAGGCGACCAATGTCGGGCCGGTGATGCCGCTTTGTTGACCGAATACCTGAAAATTTCCGCAAACGGCAAAGTGATTGCGGTGAATAAGGAAAACGCCACCTGCTTGCAAACGCTACAACCTTGATGCGAGCTGGGCGTTAAATCTGTTGGGTACGGTATACCGTTCGTGTTGTGGGCATTGTCACTCACGTTAAGTGAGCTTAAATCGGCAGGCCGGTGAATAACCGGTCTGCCGATTTTCATTGCTGGGTATACGTGCGTTGAGCGTTAGTCATGCTGACTTAGGCTAAATCCACACTCAGTATAAGGTGACCAGCATGCTGTCTTGGAAGTCGGCCAGTGGCGCTTGGCTACGCAGACGATCGATGTAGTCGGGGTTTGCCAGCACCGGGCGACCGATTGCTGCCAGATCAAAACGACCTCTATCCACGGCGCGCTCGGCTGCTTCAGGGGTTAGGTTGCCGACGGCAATCAGGGCGCCGTGATAGCGGGCACGCAGATAATCGCTAACACGCCCCCCCAGATAATCGATTTCTGCGGTGTCATCGTTGATGGCGGCGTGCAGGTAGGCCAGTGGACGCTGATCCAACTCGTGTAACAAGTGATCGAACACCGCGCGATCGCGAGCATCTGGTTTAATCAGCACGAACGCAGCAGGTGCCAATCGCAGCCCGACCCGCTCACCGCCGATCCGTGCACTGACCGCATCGATAATTTCCAACACAAAGCGGCTCATGTTCTCAGGTGTTTGGCCGTATGCATCGTCACGGTGGTTGGTGTCATAGTGCAGGAATTGATCAATCAGATAGCCATTGGCACCGTGAATTTCAACGCCATCAAAACCGGCGGCGATGGCATTTTCGGCTGCCACAGCAAAATCTTCGACCAACTGTACAATGTCATCGGCGGTTAAGGCGCGTGGAACCGGATAGGTCAGCTCACGCATCCGTGGTAGCGTGCCTTCTAATGCTATCGCGGAAGGGGCGACTGGGGTTTGACCGTGGAAATAGCTGTGCGATACGCGTCCGACATGGAGCAATTGCGCCATGATTTTACCGTTGCGCGCATGTACGGCATCGGTCACGGCATGCCAAGCTGAGATCTGTTCGTCAGTAAAAATCCCCGGCATATTAGGGTAGCCTTGCGCATCAGGGCGGATCAGCACTGCTTCCGAAATGATTAACCCCATGTCTGCGCGGCGGGCGTAGTAAGCCGCCATTTCAGGGGTGGCCAGTAAACCTTCAGCGGCCATACAACGGGTCATTGGCGCCATCACAAAACGGTTGGCCAGAGTCAGGCTGGCGTTCAGTGTGTAGGGTTCTAGCAGCATATTCATTGTCTATCACTCGCAATTCTTCATCCATTCAGGATGGGTTACCTTTCTTGAATGTATATTCAAGATCTTTTTTTGATATCGCGCAAGCGTTTTTTGAATGATTGTTCAAGATAGGTTGGTTTGGCTATGCGGCTGGAGTAAACTAAGGCGCTTGGATGGATGATTCAGAGCAACGTTCTCTGGTGAAGTGCTGGCGGTGAGAGCGAGAACCGCCAGCAGGCGTAACTGGCTAAATCACCATCACATTTTGCTTCAATGTTGACTCAAAACTGAAAGCGAAACCCCATACCGATAAGTGAATGGAAGGATAGGGATCAATGCGCAGTGCTGAATTTGATCGCGATGCCGTGTTAGTACAGGCGATGGAAACTTTCCGCGCCCATGGTTACAGCAAAACCACGATGCAGCAGCTGGTGGCTGCCACCGGTCTGCACCCGGGGAGTATTTATGCCGCGTTTGGGAATAAGCGCGGTCTGTTTTTGGCTGCGATTGAACATTATGTGGCTGAACGTAGCCGTTTTCGCCAGCAGATGCTGACGGCGGATCCTTCGCCGCTTGCGGCGCTGCATCATTATTTAAATTTGGTGGCCGGTGAGATGGTGCAGGGTGTGTGTCTGGTGACTCGCAGCTTATTGGAGCTCGGCGAAGATGCGGATTTGCGCGCTCAGCTAGCGCTGATTTATCACCATATGGAGCACGATTTTCGTGCATTGCTGCTACGCGCGCAAAAGTTAGGTGAAGTGCCGCTTGAGCGAGATATCGAGGTCTTAACCTTGTATTTGATGACCGGCATTCAAGGCTTGGTGACGGTCGCTAAATGTCATCCTGAGCGCGAAACGCTACATGCCGTAGTGGCGCAGCTGATGGGTGGATTGCAGGCTATGCCGTATGTTGGTGCGCAGGTAGTGTTAGACGCATCACAGTAAGTTAGGCAACCGGTTGCTAATCACGCATTTCGCTGTGAGACACGGTTTGAATTTCCGTGTGGGTTGACATATCCTCACGGCTTTAGCGAAGAGCGCGGCGAAGTAGGAAAAGATCATGGTTGCTGAGTATGAATGGGTGTTGTTTGATGCTGATGAAACCTTGTTTCATTTTGATTCATTCAGCGGACTGAAACAGATGTTTGCCGGTTTCGGTGTTGATTTTTCCCGTGAAGATTATGCCGAGTATGAGTTACGCAATAAGCCGCTGTGGGTGGAATACCAAAACGGTACGATCACGTCGATGGATTTACAAACGCGCCGTTTCTCACAATGGGCTGAGCGGTTAGACGTGACTCCGCAGACGCTGAATGATGCTTTCCAACAAGCGATGGCAACAATCTGCACGCCGCTAGAGGGGGCGGTTCAGCTGCTGGATACTCTAAAAGGGCGCGTTAATTTAGGCATCATTACAAACGGCTTTACCGAGTTACAGCAGGTGCGCCTACAAAATACCGGTTTGCAGGATCACTTTGATATTTTGGTGGTGTCGGAAGAGGTGGGGGTCGCGAAACCTGACCGTAAAATTTTCGACCACGCTTTGCGACTGATGGGTGATCCGCTACGCGACAAAGTTCTGATGGTGGGTGATAACCCTGACTCGGATATTCTTGGCGGTCTGAATGCGGGCCTGCATACTTGCTGGTTGAACCGCACCGAGCAAGCGCAACCGGCGCATATTACGCCAAATTACCAAGTTCGCAGCTTACATGAGTTACATGACATTGTGTTCAAAGCGTAAATAGTCGTCGTGTAATCAAGACAAAAGGCGCCTACATGGCGCCTTTTTGCATGCGATCTCATACATACCGATTAGCGCGGTTTGATATGCGCCAGAGGATGTGGCAATACGCCATCATTGTAAGCGGCTTCCAACTTAGAAATGGTGACCTGATAGCCATTTAACCAGCGAGCTTGCTTGGATTTCGCTTCACCGTGCAGCTTGTTGTGAATGACATCTTCCATGCCTTGTTTACCCTGCCAGTAATACAGGTTAATCAGCTGTCCGGTTTGTGGATTTTCATAGCTCTCGTCGCCAAGATAACCTTCGCTTTGCTTGGCATAGTCGGCGATTTTATCGTCTAGCGCGTAAAACTCGTCGTCATACTCTTTTTTCTGAAAAATAAAAGTCGCGATGTAAATGTCTTGCATAGCCAATGCTCGTGTTAAGAGGCAACCAATCTGAGTGAGGCGTTATACCGGACCCTGCCGTTTTTCTCTGCAAGTAAGCGTGAAAAAATGTGTCGGTATAGGGAGTTTCGTTTTTTATGGCGAGCCGCTTATACAGCTAGTAGCCAGGGTATTTCTGCCACAAATAATCACATTGGGTTTGCTCTTGCGCAGATGAATACGGATCAGTTAATGGCCAAGTCGGAAAGTGGTACAAATCCTCGGCCAGCTCGGCTATTACATCATGCAACTCGAGCGGTTCTAACCACCCGGAAGGCAGTGCTTGCGCGCCATACAGCGTGCCCAGTAAATTGCCGGTCATGGCGGCGGTGGAGTCCGAGTCACCGTCATGATTAGCCGCGTGGATAATCCCTTGCGAGAAACTCTCGGCGGTCAGAGCGCAATACACGGCGATCGCCAGTGCTTCTTCGGCCACCCAGCCTTCGCCTAATTGTGCGATGGCTTCCGCGGCTGCGAGTGGTTGCGCCGCCAGCTGTTGGGCGCGCAGCAAGGCATGCAACGTTTCTTCATGTCCGGCGTGTTGGCAAAGATGCGTCATGGCCACGGTTAATGCCTCTGGTAGCGTTGCGCCATTGGCTAATTGCTCGATTAATAACGCAAATACGCCAGCGGATAAGATGCCTGTGGGATGCCCGTGGGTCAGTGCTGCCAGTTGGCAGCCAAGTTCAAATGTCTGGGCAGGGTGCAGCGCTTGATGTAAGCGCTGCATATACAAACCAACAGGCGCGACGCGCATGACGCCACCACAACCTTTGCTGTTATTTTGTGCCGGCTGCCCAAAACCGGTCATCAGGCGTAGCGCTGAAATGCAGGTATGTCCTGGGGCGCGCTGTGCATGCAGATCATGGTGAGTGACCAGCCAACCGGAATACTCCGTGCCCAGATCGCTTTGACAATACGGGCGCTCACCTTGTGTTTGCAACCAGCGCAGATAGGCGTGTGCGGTAATGGCCGGCAGATCAGCGCCGATACCGCGCAGACAACTGCGCACCCAACCACGCAGTAATCCCTCGGCGGTAAACAAAGTCATTTGCGTATCGTCAGTGATACGCCCTAAGCCGCCGAATGCTGGGGCGTAGGTGGTGATCCCTTCTGGGCCAAATTGCGACAAGATAGCGCTGCGTTTCATAAACTCGACCGGCGCACCCAACGCATCGCCGATCGCGCCGCCAAGTAAGCATCCCAAAAATTTCAGGTGAGTATGCTCAGCGCTGGTGCTGTGTGTCGGCGAGTGAGTGGTTAACGTGGCAGAGTAATGCTTATCCATAAGAAATCCGTGCTTGTGACCGTAGGTAAAAATGCGCGGTCAGGTGGTGATTCATTGATCGTCAATAAGGTACGAATACAGCTTATCTCCCTTTAACAGGCAGGGATATACAGGATAAAAATACATGTCGCGTTTTCATGCAGATGAGTCTGCGGCTCTTGCGCCGATAAACAGAGATAATGGCTATGTGCGCTGGCACTATTTTCTGAGCACTTTTTTGGGAGCGACAAAACAAAGCGGAATCCTGCTTGAGCAAGGTAGTAAGTGCTGTGCCACAATCAGCAAGAAATACCATGCGCGATTAAGGACAGGGAAGGAAAGATAATGCTGGATGCAACGCAGAAAGTGGCGTTAGTCACGCAGTTTTGGGATGCGTTTGACCACGGACAATTTCACTTAGCCGGGACGCTATTAACCGACGATGTGAGTGTGGTTTGGCCGACCAGCCGCGAATTGTTTGCCGGTCGTGCGCCTTTTATCCACGTGAATGAACAATTCCCCGGACAGTGGCGCTTCTTGCCGCATACCATCAACGCATTGGATAACGGGCAGGTTTTGAGCATTACGCATGTGATTAGCCCAGATTGCGATGACCATTTTTTTGCCACTTCGTTGTTTGCGTTTCGCGCCAATCAGATTTGTGCCATTACCACTTACTGGGCATTTGCCGATGAGCAGCCGGCGTGGCGACAAGGGCTAAGCGACGTTTATTGAATAGACAGTTATTGAATAACCGTGAATTGCGCTGTTTTTGAATTTTGAACCGAGATAGGTTTTGAGTGCGGAGAAATGACGGCGCTTTGCACGCCGTCAGCTGAGGTGTTACGCCTCTGTGGGGTGCTGTGGTTTGCTGCCGTAGCGGTAAAACAGACTAGCCAGAATAAACAGCGCAGGGACAAAAATCAAGAAGCCCATAAAGACACCGGCGAAGCGGTATACCCCGTAACTGTCATTCACTAATTGGGTGGTGTCATGCACGCACACCATCAGCAAACCTACGGTAAATTGGGTACCGACATACGAGGCAGTTTTGCTGCTGTCTTGAATGATGCGGCCAAAGGCAGTTCCCAGTAAGGTCAAGAACACCAACAGGGCATACGAGTCGGCGGCCACGCTGATCAGGTTACAGATAATGCCCGCAACCCCACCTAAAAAGCAGCCGGTCGCTCGGTAAATCAGCTTGCGTGCTGTAGAGATCGGCAAATCATCGGCCTGTACCGAGCGCGGCTGGTTGGATACCGCCAAAATACTCACCGCCGCTTGAATAAACAGCGAGTTGTGATGTACCAGAGTTGATAGCGGCATCAGTGTAATAGTGACGCCAGCCAGTAGGGCAAACAAAAAGTGCAAATGGCAAAACGGCCAGCTCACCGCTTTAGTTGGCGCGCTGACAGAGGTAATCGCGGCGGTGTTTTTGGGCGCCGAGGTTGTGGATTCGGAATGCGGCTTCGAGTTAGCGGCAACTGGAGCCGGATCCGGCCAAATACGTTGGATCAGCATGCCCACCGCAATGGTAGAGAGTGAGCCAATCATCACATCGCCAGTACGCATCATGCCAATATGGAAAATGTCCGTATCTGGATAAACATAGGCATAGCTAACAATCAGGGTAAAGGTCAGCCCAAAAAACAAAATCGCGTAATTGTACTCATCAGACGCCACATTGGTGTAATAGGCCGTTGCGGTATTGACCAGCAAAATGGCAGCGCATAACAGAGCCAAGCTCAACTCGGTGCGGCACAATAGAAGAAAGCCAATTGCGCACATCGCGCCGAGTAAGGTACCGGCGATCCGCAGCAGCCCGCGGTGCCAGGTCTGCTTAAAGACCGGCCGCATGATCACATAGGCACTGAAGGCTGCCCACGTGGAATATTCCATGCGCAGAAGATGGCAGATCAAGATAGCCAACCCGACCGACAATACCGCCGATAATACGTTGCTGTAGGAAAAATTGAGGGCTTTTATTTTTTCACAGGAGATGAGCAGTTCACGCCGGATAACGGCGAACTCCTCACGAAAGGAGATAAAATTCATGCTGAATATCGGCAAACAAACAGATCGGAAAGTATCATAATCTGTTAGCGTAATAGCAAATAAACAGATGCTAATAAATGTATCTGCAAATGAATACTGGCCGAGTGCGCTGTGTCTAGCGGTGGCATCGCAGCGTGCAGACAGGTACAATCGCGCGCTGTTTTACTGACCGAGAAGTGTGCGCATGTCTTTTTCCTCCCTGAATCTGGTGGCTCCTTTATTGCAGACGCTGACGCAATTAGGCTATCACCAACCAACGCCTATCCAGCAGCAGGCGATCCCGCTGATTTTGCAAGGGCAAGATATTCTAGCGAGCGCACAAACCGGTACCGGTAAAACGGCGGCCTTTGCGCTACCGATTATTCAGCAATTACTGGAACAACCGGCGGCTAAGGCGCCGCGTGCGCTGATTTTGGTGCCAACCCGTGAGCTGGCGCGTCAAGTGCAAGATAATATGGAAGCCTTTACCCAACATACCGCGCTTCGCAGTGTGGTGGTGTATGGCGGCGCATGTTTGTCCACGCAATCGCGTGAGCTGAAAACCGGCGCGGATATACTGATTGCAACGCCTGGACGTTTGCTCGATTACCTGCGACAGGGTGTGGTGCATCTGCGTGATGTGCGCTTTTTGGTGTTTGATGAAGCCGATCGGATGCTCGATATGGGCTTTCGGGATGAAATCCGTGATGTGGTTCGTCAGGTATCTACTGAGCGTCAGACACTGCTGTTTTCCGCCACACTGAGTGATGACATTCATCGCATGGCCGGCAAGATGCTGCGCTCACCGCAGCGCATTGATATCAGCAATAACAGCACGCCCATCGAACGTATTGAGCAGCGCGTATATGTGGTGGACCAAGAGCGTAAGTTGGGATTACTGGCGCATTTGCTACAAACCGAGAGCTGGCCGCAAGTGCTGGTATTTAGCCGGACACGTGAAGGCTGTGACAAAGTGGCCACTTGGTTACAACAGCAGTCTATTGCGGCGCGGCCAATGCATGCGGAGTTGTCACAAGCGGTGCGCGACAAGGCGCTGGCCGATTTTGCTGCCGGTGAGGTTCGCGTGCTGGTGGCGACCGATGTGGCGGCGCGCGGTTTAGATATTGCGCAGTTAGCGTGTGTGATCAACTTGGAGTTGCCGTTTAGCGCGCAAGATTATGTGCACCGGATTGGCCGTACCGGTCGTGCAGGGCATAGTGGATTAGCGATCAGCTTATACAATGATGCCGATCAGCGCTTGTTGACGGCGATCGAAGACTTGCTCGACACACGTTTGCCACAGCAGTGGTATCCGGGGTTTGAACCCGATTTAACCCGTGAAGTTGCGCCGGCGCGGCGCCGAGGCTCGGATAAACAGCGCGCGCGTCAGTTAGCACTGGGCAAAGCGGGCGGACGTAAAAAACGCTGATCTTCTGTGGCCCATCGCATCATGCGTTGGGCCTGTGTTATCCCTTCATCCCGAGCTCTCTACCGGCAGAACGCTACACCGATTTATTCTCTAAACCCGTCCATGCTTTCATGATTTGATATTTAGTTATGACTGCTGCATTCATATACACACCACGAAACACAGAGATACAATGCGTGTTTGTTTTGGCTTGGTTTCTTTTTGTTCACTGTGCCTATACTGCTTAAAAGTTATTATTTACCGTCATATAGCGGCGCGGTTATTAAATGCGCCATCAGAAGAGGCATCGTTATGAGCATTAATAAAAAAAGTCACAGTGGTAACTGGTTGCCAAAAAACAAAAATCACATCGCAGCATGGATAAAAGATCAAAAAACCAGAATTGATAAAAATGCAGAGCTGGTTCAGCCGGTTAAAGAGTTCCAAGAATTAGTGCAAGGTGATCCTGAACTCTCCCGTCTTGCTGCCGCCATGTTCACGGAAGCATTAGCGCAGAAAAAATTAACACCCATTGGTACCCCAGAAGTTAAAGACTTCAACGAGTTTATCCAACTGTTAAATCAAGTTATGACTCAAGCACCTGAGTGCACTGAGTATTTGGATCCTAAAACCGGTGCGTTGGAGCCGTGTGGTCTAATTGGTTTCCCGATTAACGCGTTGCTGGATTGGCCGATGGCGACTAACTCCGGCTATGCATTTTTCGCGAATGAATTAGTGAACCAGCAGTTCAAAAAAATCCTGACTTATTGGAGTGAGTATTTATCATCCGAAGCATCTCGCTCTGTATTGGTCGATAATTTCCCTGAGCGGACACCCAAAGTATTTGGTTGGCTGAGTGAAAATGCGCGTACCGAAATGATTTCTGTGGCTTGCCAAGCTGAGCCGGCTAACTCACCAAATCGTCAAAAACCGTTCGAACACTTCTTCAATTGCGATCCAAGTGATAAGTACTACGGTTTTAAATCATGGGATGATTTCTTCACCCGTACCTTTGTGCCTGGCGTAAGACCGGTCGCTGAGGGTGACGATGTGATCGCTAATGCCTGTGAATCCGCACCGTTGCAAGTGGTCAAAAATGTTAAACAGTCATCGAAATTCTGGCTTAAAGGGCAAGAGTATTCACTGGAAAACATGATGGACTTCGAGCCAGAAGCGGCGGAGTTTGTTGGGGGTACTGTTTACCAAGCGTTTTTGAGCGCCTTGAGTTATCACCGCTGGAATAGCCCGGTAAGCGGTATTGTCAAAAAAGTCAAAATGGTGAACGGCTCTTACTATTTAGGTAACCGTAACCAAGGGTTTGATAATGAGAATGGCGCAGATGACAGTGCACCAAATAATTCACAGCCATTCTTATCTGCTGTTGCGACACGTTCGTTGATCTTCATTGAGTCGGATAATCCAAAAATTGGTTTAATGTGTTTCATTGCTATCGGTATGGCGGAAGTATCTTCTTGTGATGTTACCGTTAAAGAAGGCCAGCACATTAATAAAGGCGATGAGTTAGGCATGTTCCACTTCGGTGGTTCTACTCACTGCTTGGTATTTAAACCAAGTGTTGAGTTGGAATTCGATTTCCATAATACAAAACCAGGATTGGATGCGACTAATATTCCAGTATGTTCACGCATTGCAACGGTAAAAAATAAATAGTGTCAGAGTAGCGCCGTAAGTCAGGTTGTTTTAATTTGCTTACGGCTCTATATGCTAAATGTTATTGCTTGGCATGTATGCGCTTTCTGTTTGTATGGGTGCTGCATGTATATGCGCGTAAATGTACGCATAAAAGGAAAAACCGCATCAGGTGTTGCGGCTTTTCCTTTTTTTCGTTCACAAGTCATGTATCTATTTAAGCTTTTGGCTTTTGTTCTATATAGATAATCACTTCGCCGACTTTAAAACCGAATTTGGTGATTTCAGCTTTATTAATCAGCCGCTGCTGATCAATCAGATACATCCAGTCATCGAATTTCACGTTCACACGCTGACCACTGCTGAGCTCCAGATCTAGGGTATAGTTCCAGTTCATGGCAAACCCATAGGTGCTGCCGCCAGCAGTACCGACAATGTCGCCTGCGGTGCCTTGCCACTTCTGATTGACCTTCTGCAAATACCAGATGCGCTCTTGTTTTTTACCGTCATCAAACAAAAACTGTTCATGCAGCTCTCCTTTTTCCGGTGAGCTCCAGATCCCTTGCATGGTAACGCTAAAACGCCGCTGCACTTCACCGCTGCGGTCGGTTACGATGCCATAGCCGACCAAGTCGCCATTAAAGAAGGTAGGCAGATCCCACTCCGGCGCTTTGCCAGCATAGTTCTCCGGTTTGACGCCGCAGCCGACCACCATACCGGCCGCCAGCAACAGGGAAAGTGCTTTCATGGTTTTTCTCCTTTAAGTTGCCGGGTTAACGCCGGCTTTAAGCTGTTGTCCGATAACCAGATAGCCAAAAACGAGGGACTAAATTGTGGTGAGCGAACTTGGCCGATGCGTTGTGCGTTATGGTAGAACTCAGCGTTATCCGCGCTGGTGGCATAAAACGTGAGGGTGTCATAGGCGCGAATATCCGGCCAGATGTGCTCCAGTTGCGTGAGCCAGTGCTCGCGCACGGCTGGCGTTTGGATCGTGAGGCGCTCCCATTCATCGCGGGTAGCGCTGATCAAATCTTCGTCATCGATATCCGTGAAATACGAAATGGATAATGCAACGGGATAGACATTGGGTTGGTAAACGCCGCTGCGATTGAGCAAGGTTGCGCTGTAAATATCGGCCCATAGCCAATTCATGGTGCCTTGGCCGACCGGTTTTAATTGCTGCGTGGGTAATGCATAGAGCGCAGAGCTAAATCCGCACACCAGGAACAAGCCCAGAGCCAAAAGGCTAATCGATAGGAAGCGAAACTGGCGTCGAAAATGCAGTGTTTGGCGATAATCAGTCAGAAACGGCATCGGGATACCTCGTTGAAATGATCCGGGCCAAGTGAATCAGCAACGGCAGCAGCAGCGCCCAGATGGCGGCAATGCCGATGATCACCAGCATGAGCGGATAACCAAAACGGACTACTCCCAAAGCATATGCAGAAAAATAGGAGAGTGCGCCCCCGAGCGCGCCAAAAACGATTTGCCAGCCTAGGTGAAATTCAAATAACCAGCCCAACCCATGTGGCAGTGCCAGAATAAACCCAACCCAAACCGCCACCATCCATAATGGGAAACCGTTCGGGAAAACAAAGACCCCAGAGTAAGTCAGCAAAAAATCAACGCCGATACCAAGCAGCGACAACGGCAAAATCCGCAGATCGCGCCGAGGGGTAGGTGTTAGCGCCAGATGCAACAGTGCGAGCAGCAGGCAAACGCCGTTCGCATGGAATTTGACAGCAGCCAGCCAGTACAGCTCAAAGGCGAAGAAGTGGATCCAACGCCAATACTTAGCGCGAAAGAGTGGCATCAAGAGAGTTCCATGCCTGTGACCCCGGCTTACAGCCGGTGATATGCACCACGCTGATGGCGCGTTCTAAAAATCCTGCCTCGCAGTAAGCAAAGTAAAAGTCCCATAGACGCATGAATTCGTCTGAGGCACCGAGTTGTTGTATGGCTGCCGCCTTGGCATTAAAGGCATCGCGCCAGATATACAGCGTCTTAGCATAGTGATGGCCGAAGTCATGCACCTGAACCACATTCAGATCGGTATGGCGGGTGAGGGTCTCGAGGATCACGGTCAGGCTGGGCAGAAAACCGCCGGGGAAAATATAGCGGCGGATAAAATCGGTTTGCGAGCGGTACACCTGATAGCGTTGATCGCGAATGGTGATCCCTTGGATCAGAAAACGCCCTTGGGGGGCGAGGAGTGTTGAGATCTGGGTAAAGTAACCGGACAAAAAAGCTTCCCCGACCGCCTCAATCATCTCAATCGACACCACCTTATCAAACTGACCTTGGATATGGCGGTAGTCCTGTAATAAAAGGGTGATCCTATCTTGCAATCCTTCGGCGTGAATGCGCGCGTTGGCAAACGCAAACTGCTCTTGTGACAAGGTCACTGTAGTGACGCGACAACCATAATGGCGCGCGGCATAGATCGCCAAGCCGCCCCAACCACTGCCGATTTCCAGCAGGTGATCTTGCGCCTGTAAATCCAATGACTGGCAGATGCGCTCGAGTTTGTTGTACTGCGCGTCAGCCAGCGTTTGCTCCGGGTGGCTAAACAGCGCGGAGGAGTACTGCATCTCGGGGTCGAGAAACAGCTGGTACATGTCATTGCCCAGATCGTAATGCTGAGCGATATTTTTGCGCGCACCGTGCAGGGTATTACGGGTGAAAAAATGGCGTAGGCGACTTAGCGGCATCGTGAGCCAGCGTAATCGCGCTTCGAGCTTATCAAATACGGCCTGATTACGTGCCAGTAAACGGATCACCTGCACCGGATCAGGGCTACTCCATTGTCCGCGCATCCACATTTCACCGGCAGCCACATCACCACCCCAGAGCAGTCGGCGATAAAACAGAGGATCATGTACCGTTAATGTCGCGGTGATGCTGTTATCGCGCTGAATCGTCAGTCCGCCAAAATGGTCATCATGAATAGTCAGGGTGCCACAGGTGATGGCGTGTAAAAATTGCAATACCAGCTTACGGGCGTGGTTATTAACCGATGACAGGGTCTGTATACGGGCTGAATCCATACGGGCCTCACGGATGCGGATAAAAACGAAAGCCTTTGAGCAGCATCTTGGCTGCCTGATAGTAAATAAGAAGAACCACTTTCAAGGTCATCGCAGGGAAGCGGCGTAACAACTGCCGCGTGCTGCTCGGCGTTACGGGTTGTGCGCGCAATGACAGACGAGCATGAAAGACCGCTTGCTGACTCTGATTATCAAGATTGGTGATACCCACAGAAAAATGGGCCGGATCATAATGAATCTGCCATTGGTAGCGCATATCCATCGGCATAAAGGGTGACACGTGGAATGCTTTGGCTGTTTGCACCGCTTCTGCCGGTAACGGCACCAGATAGTAATCACGCTCGCCCCAAGGAGTATTGGATACCTCGGCGAGTAAATAACGCAGTTGTTGCTGGTGCATGAGCAGATAAAAGTTTACTGGGCTGAAATACACACCAAGACAGCGTGCGTTACCAATAAATAGCACGGCTGCGTCATCATCCAGTATTGCACCGAGTTGGCGCGCTTTATCGCGCGCGGCTTGGCGCAAGGAGCCGCTGCCGGGAAGATAATCCGCGCGGTAAAAGCTCAATAAGGGAAACGGGCCTAACCGGCTGGCGACCCAATTTTGGTGCTCTGGCAAATCATCGAGCCATTTCCCCAGCATATACACACGGTACTTGAAGACATTGTGTTTTGGTGAGCGGCGGCTGTGCAGCACCTCGCCGAGCCAGTACAGCGTGTGTGGTGTGCCATCAGAATGGGCGGCAGGGAGCGTCATGGAAACACAACCCCGAGTCGCCGCGCGACATCAACGGCACTGCGCACCCCGTCTTCGTGAAACCCGTTGTACCAGTAAGCGCCACAAAAATAGGTCCGGTTAACGCCGGAGATCCGCTCACGCTGCTGCTGTGCCCAGATCCCTTCCGAGGTAAAGGTTGGGTGGTGGTAACGCAAGCGCTTGATAATGTGCTCCTCAGCAATCGGAAAGCGCGGGTTCAAGGTGACACAGAAGGTCTCTTTCGAGCGAATACCTTGCAGGATATTCATGTTATAGGTGATTTGCGGTAATGCTTGCAAATCCGGTTGCAAGCGGTAGTTCCAACTGGCCCATGCTAAGCGGCGCGCGGGTAACACGCCCGTATCGGTGTGCAGCACCGCTTCATTTTCCGCATACGGCAGCGCACCCAGAATATGCTGCTCATCCGGTGTTGGCGCTTGTAGCAGTGCCAGCGCTTGATCGCTATGACAAGCAAAAATCACTTTGCTAAAGGTGTGAGTTTCACCACCAGCGTCTATCTGTACTGCATCCGGTGAACGGTTTACGCGCAGCTCTGGGGTGGATAAATAGATTTTAGCCCGTAACCCTTTTATCAACGGCTCAATATATTGACGTGAGCCACCAGGGATCACATACCACTGTGGCCGGTCAGCCACATTTAATAATCCGTGGTTGGCAAAAAAACGTGCGAAAAACAAAAAAGGGAATGCCAGCATTTGCTGCACGCTGGCTGACCAGATAGCGGCCCCCATCGGCAATATATAGTGTTGTTGAAAGAAGGTGCTGAAACCATGCCGGCTTAAAAAGGTGCCCAAGGTGGAGGTATCGTTGGCGTCTATCTGACGCAAGGTGACACTGGCCAAGCGATTAAAGCGTAATATCTCAACGATAAAACGATAAAAAGCCGGGCTGAGTAAATGACGACGACGAGCGAACAAGGTGTTCAGGCTGTGTCCGTTGTATTCAAAATCGTTACGTCCACACACCGAAAAGCTCATTTCGGTTTTCTGGGCTTGCACGCCAATACGGGTGAGCAGCTGATTAAACAGGGGATAGGTGCGATCGTTAAACACGATAAAGCCACTGTCGATGCAGTATTGGTGGCCATTGAGTTCAATATCATGGGTGTGAGTATGACCGCCAAGGCGTGAATCGGCTTCAAACAAGGTGACGTCATAATGCGCATCGAGCAAGTGGGCCGCTGTCAGACCTGAAATCCCTGAGCCGATAATCGCGATCCGTTCCATGGGTTATGTCCTTTTCAATAAGCGGGCCAACCAGCGCTCCGGCAAATGTTGCAGCAATTTCAGGCTGAGAATAAATAGCGTCGGAAAGCTAATAACGGCTCGATTTTTTTCAATACCTTGAATGATGTGTGCTGACGCGGCCTCGACACTGATGATCCCGGGCATGGGGAAGGTGTTCTTATCGGTCAGCGGAGTTTTGATAAAACCGGGTTTGACCAGCAACACATCAATGCTGTGTGGGCGCAGATCCAAGCGTAGCGATTTGGCCAGATAATCCACGGCAGCTTTCGACGCGCCATAGGCTTCGGCGCGCGGTAACGGTAACCAAGTGACAGACGAGCTGATAAAAACCAATTTAGCCCGAGGCGCAAGATGTGGCAGGAGATAGTGCAAACTGTAGCCGAGGCTTTGCACGTTGGTCTCGATAACGCGGTGAAACAGGGCCGCATCAAAGTGCAGCGGATCGTCGATGTATTCGCAGGTACCGGCATTGAGGATCACCACATCCCATTGCTGGCTAGCAGGCAGTTGCTGATAGGTCTGTTCATCGGTGAGGTCGCCACTAAAAACCTCGATACCGGCTGCGGTAAGTTGAGTAATTTTTTCCGGATTACGTCCAATACCGCTGACGTGCCAGTGACGCGCCAAATAATCGTGCGCCAGCTGCTCACCCAAGCCTGAGGTTACGCCGGTGATTAACACGCGTTGTGGGGATACTGTGGCAGCATTATCATCCGGTTGCGTCATGGGTCAGCCTCATCATCAGGTTGCGATAACGCCATTTAACGGCACAGCAAAAGATGTGCGTCAAAAATCACAGTACTTTTCACGTTACGAGCTTGTCATGCGACGAGCTTGTCATGCTACCAAAGCGTTGGTTTGCATAAATTGGGTGTATCTATAAGGAAGACTGATATCAGTGCGTTGCTAGCCGCTATTGGTCTACCTCTCTATGGTTATGACAATCTGTTAATGGCAAGTAAAGTAAAATGTTTAAAAACTCACCACCTGTATATGAAATATAATAAGCAGACGTTTTTTATGCATTTTAGTGTGTTCCGAGTTAGTGAATGCCAACGTTGGTGCATGGCGAGCGTTGATGAAACGTCAGCCGGTTCTGCATTCTCATGAAATTGGGAATATCTAATTGGTAATAGCTATGAGGAAAGAACAAAGAAGCAAGAACGTATGTAAATGAGGTACACATAGTCTCTTAAGTATGAAAAATGCGCTGTGTAGCGGTGGTTACCGCCTAAAATAGGGTAGATTTCGTCGTTGCAGGTTAAAAAATGCGCGCTTGAATTAAATTTGCGATTTAGCCCTTGCGTCTTTTCGGCGCATCCCTATAATGCGCTCCCTGTTGGCACGGAACGAAACGCGAAAGCAAATCAGACGTGAAGCGACATTGCTCTTTAAAAAGTTAATCAGACAATCTATGTGGGCACTCGTTTGAGAATGCTGATATCCAAAAGATATTAAGTTAAACGAGTGACTGAACAATTTATTTGCCAGTTT
>PPYF01220371.1_pt1 | contig 22173 bp, 19 predicted proteins | sample 1559871 | NCBI WGS metagenome assembly PPYF01 (sample SAMN08240021, study PRJNA423297) | Human gut metagenome, whole genome shotgun sequencing project.
AAAAAAAAGCCCGCACTGTCAGGTGCGGGCTTTTTTCTGTGTTTCCTGTACGCGTCAGCCCGCACCGTTACCTGTGGTAATGGTGATGGTGGTGGTAATGGTGGTGCTAATGCGTTTCATGGATGTTGTGTACTCTGTAATTTTTATCTGTCTGTGCGCTATGCCTATATTGGTTAAAGTATTTAGTGACCTAAGTCAATAAAATTTTAATTTACTCACGGCAGGTAACCAGTTCAGAAGCTGCTATCAGACACTCTTTTTTTAATCCACACAGAGACATATTGCCCGTTGCAGTCAGAATGAAAAGCTGAAAAATACTTACTAAGGCGTTTTTTATTTGGTGATATTTTTTTCAATATCATGCAGCAAACGGTGCAACATTGCCGTGTCTCGTTGCTCTAAAAGCCCCAGGCGTTGTTGTAACCAGTCGACCAGTTTTATGTCATCTGCCACTGCCAGAGTCGTCAGCAGTGCCATGGCTCGTTCGCGTAAAGCTTGCAGTTGATGTTTGTCTGCCGTTGTGTCACTTTTCGCCGGTTGTTGTATTAATGTTGCTAATTGATAGCAATAGACCATCACCGCCTGCCCCAGATTGAGCGAAGGATAATCCGCCACCATCGGCACACCAGTAAGAACGTCAGCCAACGCTAACTCTTCGTTAGTCAACCCGGAATCTTCGCGACCAAACACCAGCGCGGCATGGCTCATCCATGAAGATTTTTCCTCTAACAGCGGCACCAGTTCTACTGGCGTAGCGTAGTAATGATATTTCGCCCGACTGCGCGCAGTGGTGGCAACAGTGAAATCGACATCGTGTAACGATTCAGCCAGTGTCGGGAAAACTTTAATATTATCAATAATATCACCAGATCCATGTGCGACCCAGCGAGTAGCTGGCTCCAGATGTGCCTGACTATCGACAATCCGCAGTTCGCTAAACCCCATCGTTTTCATAGCCCGCGCCGCTGCCCCAATATTTTCTGCTCTGGCGGGTGCGACCAGAATAATCGTTATACGCATATTGCCACTCTTCTTGACCAAATAACCGCGAACAGGGTGATCACTGTCAACTTATTACGCGGTGCGAATTTACAAATTCTTAACGTAAGTCGCAGAAAAAGCCCTTTACTTAGCTTAAAAAAGGCTAAACTATTTCCTGACTGTACTAACGGTTTAATTGTTAAAAAATGCTACATATCCTTCTGTTTACTTAGGATAATTTTATAAAAAATAAATCTCAACAATTGGATTCACCACGTTTATTAGTTGTATGATGCAACTAGTTGGATTATTAAAATAATGTGACGAAAGCTAGCATTTAGATACGATGATTTCATCAAACTGTTAACGTGCTACAATTGAACTTGATATATGTCAACGAAGCGTAGTTTTATTGGGTGTCCGGCCCCTCTTAGCCTGTTATGTTGCTGTTAAAATGGTTAGGATGACAGCCGTTTTTGACACTGTCGGGTCCTGAGGGAAAGTACCCACGACCAAGCTAATGATGTTGTTGACGTTGATGGAAAGTGCATCAAGAACGCAATTACGTACTTTAGTCATGTTACGCCGATCATGTTAATTTGCAGCATGCATCAGGCAGGTCAGGGACTTTTGTACTTCCTGTTTCGATTTAGTTGGCAATTTAGGTAGCAAACATGCAGACCCCGCACATTCTTATCGTTGAAGACGAGTTGGTAACACGCAACACGTTGAAAAGTATTTTCGAAGCGGAAGGCTATGATGTTTTCGAAGCGACAGATGGCGCGGAAATGCATCAGATCCTCTCTGAATATGACATCAACCTGGTGATCATGGATATCAATCTGCCGGGTAAGAACGGTCTTCTGTTAGCGCGTGAACTGCGCGAGCAGGCGAATGTTGCGTTGATGTTCCTGACTGGCCGTGACAACGAAGTCGATAAAATTCTCGGCCTCGAAATCGGTGCAGATGACTACATCACCAAACCGTTCAACCCACGTGAACTGACTATTCGTGCACGCAACCTGCTGTCCCGTACCATGAATCTGGGTACTGTCAGCGAAGAACGTCGTAGCGTTGAAAGCTACAAGTTCAATGGTTGGGAACTGGACATCAACAGCCGTTCGTTGATCGGCCCTGATGGCGAGCAGTACAAGCTGCCGCGCAGCGAGTTCCGCGCCATGCTTCACTTCTGTGAAAACCCAGGCAAAATTCAGTCCCGTGCTGAACTGCTGAAGAAAATGACCGGCCGTGAGCTGAAACCGCACGACCGTACTGTAGACGTGACGATCCGCCGTATTCGTAAACATTTCGAATCTACGCCGGATACGCCGGAAATCATCGCCACCATTCACGGTGAAGGTTATCGCTTCTGTGGTGATCTGGAAGATTAATCGGCTTTACCACCGTCAAAAAAAACGGCGCTTTTTAGCGCCGTTTTTATTTTTCAACCTTATTTCCAGATACGTAATTCATCGTCCGTTGTAACTTCTTTACTGGCTTTCATTTTCGGCAGTGAAAACGCATACCAGTCGATATTACGGGTCACAAACATCATGCCGGCCAGCGCCACCACCAGCACACTGGTTCCCAACAACAGCGCGCTATCGGCAGAGTTGAGCAGTCCCCACATCACACCATCCAGCAACAACAGCGCGAGGGTAAACAACATGCTATTGCGCCAGCCTTTCAATACCGCCTGCAAATAAATACCGTTCATTAACGCCCCAATCAGACTGGCGATTATCCATGCCACGGTAAAACCGATATGTTCAGAAAGCGCCAGCAAGAGCAAATAAAACATCACCAATGAAAGCCCCACCAGCAAATATTGCATTGGGTGTAAACGTTGCGCGGTGAGCGTTTCAAAAACAAAGAACGCCATAAAAGTCAGTGCAATCAGCAGAATGGCGTACTTAGTCGCCCGGTCCGTTAATTGGTATTGATCGGCTGGCGTCGTCACTGCGACGCTAAACGCGGGGAAGTTTTCCCAGCCGGTATCATTGCCTGAAGCAAAACGCTCACCGAGATTATTAGCAAACCAGCTGCTTTGCCATTGCGCCTGAAAACCTGACTCGCTAACTTCCCGTTTGGCTGGTAGAAAATCACCTAAAAAACTGGGATGCGGCCAGTTGCTGGTTAAGGTCATTTCGCTATTACGCCCGGCAGGCACCACAGAAAGATCGCCGGTACCGCTTAAATTCAGTGCCATATTCAGCTTCAGGTTCTGCTTCCGCCAGTCCCCTTCGGGTAAAGGGATATGCACGCCCTGCCCGCCTTGCTCTAAGCCGGTGCCAGGTTCAATGGTCAGCGCCGTTCCGTTAACTTCAGGCGCTTTCACCACACCAATACCACGCGCATCCCCGACGCTAATCACAATAAAGGGCTTGCCTAAGGTGATATTTGGCGCGTTGAGTTCGCTAAGACGCGAAACATCGAAATCGGCTTTTAGCGTTAAATCACTGTGCCAGACCTGACCGGTATAAATCCCTATCTTGCGTTCTTCCACGTTCTGATTGCCATCAACCATCAATGACTCAGGTAACCAAAAATGGATAAAACTTCGTTTCCGCTCCACGGTTTTATCCTCTTCCTGCACCGTATAAAGCTCGGTCACAGGAATAGCGATGAGCGGCCCAACGAGTTTTTGCGGCCCGCTGGTACTTTGGCGAATCGCATCTTCCACATCGCTACGGTAATCAGCACGTTCGACAATCACCTGCCGAATCAGCATTATCGGAATCAACAACAGCAATACTGCACCAAACAGGGTGGTCATTTTCCAGAACAGGGGGGATTTCAACATAGTCTTCTCCTTTGCAATGGCAGCAGGATACGAAGGCTATGTGGGAAGAATTTGAAGCTATGTGAAGTGACGGTGAAGTCGAAGCGAAGCCAGCACGCCACCTTCTTGCACGTTGCGCAGCGTGACTTCGCCGTTAAACAAACGGGCGACCTCACTGACGAACGCCAACCCCAGACCGCTGCTTTTTTGCCCATTTGCACGCGGCAAAGAGTAAAAGCGTTCAAAAATACGTGAAAGCGCGTAGTCAGGAATACCACTACCGGTATCCAGCACCTTAAGCGTGACGTGTTCCTGCTCCACTTCGGCGCTTAGCATGATGCAACCGCTCTCGGGGGTAAAATCGATGGCGTTATCCAGTAAATTTCCCAGCGCCTGCTCCAGTAACGCCGGTTCAGCAGCAACGTTAACCTCGGTGGGCGTAACATGCAGAGTGATTTTTTTTTCTGCCAACTGCACGGTGCGCGCTTCGCTGACGCGGCGGAATAATGCCGCCACATCAACAGCAGTCAGAACGACTTCCTGACAATTCTCCAGTCTTGCCTGGCGTAGTAACGTTTCCACCAGCGCCTGCATACGCGCATTTTGCGTCAGAATGTTGTCAGTAAAACGAGCCACCACTTCCGGCGGCGGACCTTCGCGTAAAATTTCCGCCGCTCCACGAATCGCCGCCAGTGGGCTTTTTAGCTCATGAGTTAACGCGTAAACATACTGCTCAATATAGTTTTTCCCTTCCAGCTTCACGCGCATACTTTCCAGCGCCTGCGCGAGTTTACGCAGCTCGCTACTACCGAGATCGGGAAGAGGAACGGGCTTATTGTCAGTGACGGAATCAGCATAGCGAGTGAGCCGGGCAATGGAGCGGTTGATCCACCAAACCATGCATGCGCCAATCACCAGTGCAATCCCCAACAAAATGGCGCTGGCCCATAAAATTCGCCGCTCGCTGCGCTTAATGACCGGAGCCATCGCCGCGTTCGGTTTGCCTACGCTCAAAACGCCAATAAGCCGCGAGCCGTCCATAATCGGCGCGGCAACATACATCACAGAACTTTCGGGATCGGCAGGATTTTGCAACGTGCTGCGCGCACCATACTGACCACGCAACGTTAGCCAGACGTCATTCCAGCGCGAATAATCCTGTCCAACGGCTTTATTTGCCGAATCGAACAATACTTTGCCCTGCGCATCGGTCATATAGACATGATATTCATTGCGCACTTTGTTAATGCCACCGATATTGGCGCGAAACGGGCGATGTTGTAGCTGATTAAACGCCTGCGCCAGTTGCCCATGCGTTGGGTCCCCAGAGAGCAAATCGGGACGCGCCAGCTCCGCCAGCAACGTTGCGGTGTCGATTAACGTCCCCTCCGTTGCTCTTCGCACGCCCGGTTTAACTTCTTTGACAAAAATAGCCAGTACGAACCAGGCCGCCACCGCCACCAGTAAAAAATAGCCCAGCAACAACCGCATGCCGATACGCATTACAGGCCCCTCAGGCTATATCCCATGCCGCGATGAGTATTAATCGGTGAAAGATCGGGGTTGATGGCGCGCAGCTTGGCACGCAGCGTTTTAATGTGGGTATCGACGGTGCGATCGTAGGTGTCCTGCGCATCTTCCCACACGCTATCCATCAGTTGCTGGCGGGACCAGACGCGGCCTGGCGACTTGAGTAACGTCTTCAGCAATAAAAACTCATACCGCGTCAGCGTTAATGGCGTGTCAAACCAGCTGATCTGCGCCGCGGGTTCATTCAATTCAAAATGACCAATACGGATGACGGGAGACGGCGTCGAGAACTTCTTCACCCGACGCAGTAAGGTGCGCACCCTGGCGCACACTTCGCGGGGTGAAAACGGTTTAGCCACGTAGTCGTCAGCGCCTATTTCCAGCCCAAGCAGGCGATCGACCTCTTCACTTCGGGCCGTCAGGAACAGTACAGGTAACGCCGGATGGAGCGCCAGTAACTGGCGGCACAATTCAAAGCCGCTAATATCCGGCAGACCAACATCGAGAATCATGACGTCGGGTACCTGCTGGCGAGCTTTATCCAGCACCGGCAAGCCTCGCTCAAAGACCTCGACGGCAAAACCTTCCTGCTGCAACATGTAGACCAGCGTGTCGGCTATCCCTTGCTCATCTTCCACTAACCAGACCGTTTCCCGTTGCATAAATCGCCTCTGTTATTGCCGCCACGGCATGACAGGAACCGCGCTAATCGCGTTTTTCGGCGAACCTTCTACAACTTTGTCGGAGTAAGCCAGATAAGCGAGCGCGTTTCGTTTGGCGTCATAAAAGCGCACGACCTGTAACGACTTAAAGACCAGGGACGTGCGTTTTTTGAATACTACCTCGCCCTGAGCTTTGCCGTTTTTAATACGATCCGACAGTTCAATCGGCCCGACTTGCTGACAAGAAATGGCCGCATCGGAGGTATCTTCTGCCAGGCCCAATCCCCCTTTAATACCACCGGTTTTCGCCCGGCTCACATAACAGGTGACATTTTTCACATCGGGATCGTCAAAGGCTTCCACAACAATTTTGTGATCCGGGCCGATCATTTTAAATACGGTGTCGACCGAACCAATCTCTTCTGCATGAGCCAATGGCCCCAGCATTATCAGGCTTAAAGACAGGATCAAATGCTTGTATTTCATATTGTTACCATTTTTATCTATTACACGAGCAATTAGTTCGTTACGGTAAATAACATATTGATTAAGAACAAAATCTCAATACTTTTATTTCCGTCAAGCCCTAAAACATACTCTACTAAGAAAAAAACACTGAATGCTAAAACAGCAAAAAATGCTATTATCCAATTACCTGATGTCAGGTGCTCGTTGTTGAAAGGATGAGGATATTTTATGGATCAGGCCGGCATTATTCGCGACCTTTTAATCTGGCTGGAAGGTCATCTGGATCAGCCCCTGTCGCTCGACAATGTAGCGGCGAAAGCAGGTTATTCCAAGTGGCACTTACAGAGAATGTTTAAAGATGTCACTGGCCATGCTATTGGCGCGTATATTCGTGCTCGTCGTTTGTCGAAATCGGCGGTCGCACTACGCCTGACTGCGCGTCCGATTCTGGACATCGCGCTGCAATACCGCTTCGACTCTCAACAGACATTTACCCGCGCATTCAAGAAGCAGTTTGCCCAGACTCCTGCACTTTACCGCCGTTCTCCTGAATGGAGCGCCTTTGGTATTCGCCCGCCGCTACGTCTGGGTGAATTCACTATGCCAGAGCACAAATTTGTCACCCTGGAAGATACGCCGCTGATTGGTGTTACCCAGAGCTACTCCTGTTCGCTGGAGCAAATCTCTGATTTCCGCCATGAAATGCGTTATCAGTTCTGGCACGATTTTCTCGGCAACGCGCCGACCATTCCGCCGGTGCTCTACGGCCTGAATGAAACGCGTCCGAGTCAGGATAAAGACGACGAACAAGAAGTATTCTATACCACCGCGTTAGCCCAGGATCAGGCAGATGGCTATGTACTGACGGGGCATCCGGTGATGCTGCAGGGCGGCGAATATGTGATGTTTACCTATGAAGGTCTGGGAACCGGCGTGCAGGAGTTTATCCTGACGGTATACGGGACGTGCATGCCAATGCTCAACCTGACGCGCCGTAAAGGTCAGGATATTGAGCGATACTACCCGGCAGAAGATGCCAAAGCGGGAGATCGCCCAATTAATCTGCGCTGTGAACTACTGATTCCGATCCGTCGTTAACGCTGCAGCTCATCTAATGCAGGGGCGTCCAGATGCGAGATGTCCCCTGCGGTTTCAACGACCCAGCCAGACGCCAGCCACAGGCTTTCCTGATAATCCACGCGCGAAATAGAACAGTTACGCAGACGTAAGCGACGCTCTGCCCATGCTGGTAATCCGAGAATCGTACTCACCAGGCATCCCAGTGCAATACCGTGGCTCACCAGCAGCGGTCGGCTTCCCTGCGGTAAGTCCCGGCAAGATTCCAGTGCCGCATTGACGCGATCGCTGAGCTCCTGCATTGACTCGCCTTCAGGAATACGCCCGTCAACGGTGCCATTGACCAGCTGCCGACGCCAGTTCTCTTCTTCTTCGGTCAGAGAATCGATATGTCTTTTTTCCAGCACACCCATGTTTAATTCACGCAGGCGAGAATCAAAGATGATGTCACAGCCGCAGGCCTGGGCGATGATTTCCGCCGTACGCCGGGTGCGCCCTAAATCGCTACTGATGATATGCGTAATGCCAAGCTCTTTGGCACGGGTTGCCACCTGCATCGCCTGTTGCTCACCTTTGGCGGTCAGCGGGCTGTCAGACTGGCCCTGAATACGTCGCTCGGCGTTCCACTGCGTTTCACCGTGGCGGACTAGGTATACCTGTAACATGCTTTTTTTCCGTATACTGCTGTAACGTTAATTTTCTGAGTAATGCTGATTATGCACCAAGTTGTCTGTGCGACCACCAATCCCGCTAAAATTCAGGCCATTCTGCAGGCATTTCACGAGATCTTCGGCGAAGGATCCTGCCATATTGCATCCGTTGCCGTCGAGAGCGGTGTACCGGAACAGCCCTTTGGCAGTGAGGAAACGCGCGCTGGCGCACGAAATCGGGTAGCAAATGCCCGCCGTTTACATCCAGAGGCTGATTTTTGGGTGGCGATTGAAGCTGGCATTGATGGCGACAGCACTTTCAGTTGGGTGGTGATTGAAAACACCAGCCAGCGCGGCGAGGCGCGTTCGGCTACTTTGCCGTTACCTGCGGTGATTTTGCAGAAAGTGCGTGAAGGCGAGGCGCTCGGTCCCGTGATGTCGCGTTATACCGGTATTGATGAGATTGGTCGTAAGGAAGGGGCGATCGGCGTGTTTACCGCCGGGAAACTTACCCGCGCCAGCGTCTATCACCAGGCGGTGATCCTGGCGCTGAGTCCGTTTCATAATGCCGTGTATTAAGCGCCTGATGCGACGCTGCCGCGTCTTATCAGGCCTACAAAATCAATCGCTTTTCAGCAACACCTCTTCCAGCCACTGGCGCAGCTCAACGGGCGCGGCTTTCAGGCTGTTAGATCCACGCGTAATCGTCGCGATGCCCGCGCCGAGTTCATTTTTTAACTCACGCTGGCTCATTTCGCCGCGCAACAGCTCTTCGACAATACGCACGCGAGTCCCCAACGCTTCGCGCTCATCTGGCGTCAGCATCAGGTTTAACAACGGTAAATGGAGATCGTTTTGGTAGGCATTCTTAAGCAGGTCGACAAAACGTAACCACTCCTGGTGACGCTGTTCTGCCATCGCTGCTGAATAGGGTGATTGTTGGGCCATAATATGTCGCCATTGTTAGCGGGGGAAGCAAAATGCCTCCCCCGGTTGTACTCGCTAAAGAGTACGATAGCATATCATAAACGTGCGGATCAGTAACGACGTCCCCATTCCGTGGCGCTCATCAACGTCGGTTTATCCCCCATGAAATAGCGGTAGTAAGCGTCATAAGCCAGCACGTTCTTCACATAACCGCGCGTCTCGGAGAACGGAATACTCTCAACAAATGCCACAGCGTCGATACGCCCGGCGCTGTTGCCAAGCCAGGTTCGCACCCGTCCAGGTCCGGCGTTATAAGCTGCTGAGGAGAAAATACGGTTATTGCCAAACTGCTGATAAACATATTGCAGGTAACTGGTGCCAATGTTGATATTCGTTTCCGGATCCAGCAATTGCCCAGGGCTGCTATAACCAGGAATAGAGAACATCTTCACCGTATGGGTCGCTGTACCAGGCATAATCTGCATCAGGCCGCTGGCCCCTACCGGTGATTTCACTTTCGGATTCCAGGCGCTCTCCTGACGGGCAATCGCCATCGCATAGCTTTGCGGGATCTCTTTCCCACTGGTGTAACGTTTGAAAAGATCGTTGTAAGCCAGCGGGAATCGCTCTTCCAGATGATCCCAAAGCTTCCCGGCGATCGTTGCCTGAACGCTAAGATCCCACCATTGGTTATTGAAAGCATACCGAGCCAGTTGAGCCTGCTCTGTTTTTGACTTGCTCTTCACCAGATTGGCCCACTCGCTACGCGCGGTGTTATCGAGATTCCAGTACATCAACTCGCGCACGCGCGCCATCTCCGGCCCCTGAGTCAGAGCGCTGTCAACATTCTGCGGCGCTTTATCAATCTTCAGCTCATACTCTTCTCCGATGCGTTGTGCTGCAACCATCGGGTAGAAACCACGCTGTTGCATGAGTTGATGCAAAATCTCTTTCGCTTCAGCTTCACGTCCGCGTTCCAGCAATAAATCCGCCTGCCAGTAACGCCATTCATCTTTCTCTTTTGCTTCCATCGGCAGACGCGCCAGCCAGGTATTCAGGCCGCGACGATCGCCGGTGCCAAGTGCCATTCGCACACGGCGTTCAATCAACGACGTGGATTGCGAGCGCATAATGGCGTCATCGCGCCATTTCGCCTGCTCGTCGGTGACATCGTTGCCCATCAAACGCCAGGCGACGATATCGCGCAGCTCCTGAATCTGATCTTCATTAAGCTGCTGCGCCTGGGCAAGCGACGGGATCATCAGCCGTGCATTTTCAGCATCCTGCCGCGCCACACTGGCAAACGCCACCGCTGCCATTTGACGGGTAAAATCGGTCGCTCCGGTTGTACGCGCGAAGGTCAGTACCGTATTAGGGTTGTTCGCCAGTGAAATGATTGCCGAGGCGATAGTCTGGTAATCGGCAGGCATCTGCCCTGCCAGCACTGTTACCAGGCCAGTGTTACCCGCTTTCATCGCCAGACGGATACGCTCTAAATACGCCAGCGGATCTTGTTTACCTGACGCACGCCAGACGCTAAATAACTTGTCACAGGCGTTAGGCTGGCTCTTGCCGGTTAGCCACAGCTCTTTCGCCCCTTGCCAGGCTTCTTCACTCTGCCCGGTGTTCCATTTCGCATAGTAGTAATTACATTGCGCTTCGGTAGTTCCGGGCTTTTCCGGGCTAAAGGCTAACAAGCCACGCCAGTCTTCACGCCGCGCCAGTTCATTGACGAAACGAGATTGCAGCGTGCGAGCGGGAGGAAGCGTGGGGTTAGCGCGAACAAAGTTAGTGACCGTCACCGCCGGTTGATTCATCAGATCATCGGTGATCTGGCGGTATTCCAGGTAGGGATAAAGCGGATAATCCTTCAGTCCAGGCATCATTTGTTCGACCACATCCATTTGTCGATTATCCCAGGCCTGCTTGATTTGCGCGTAACGGCTACGCTGCTCATCCAGTGAGTCGGCTCGCGCCACGCTGCTGACCGTCAGCAGACAGACACCGGCAGCCAACAGCCGCCAGGTAACTTGTTTGGCTTTTTCCACAAGCGCATCCTCTAAGTGTAAATACATCAATGCAGCGTCATGCCGCGTAATAGATTTATGCTAACCAGTCATTGCCGTTTACGCCACGTTACGGACACTTTTTTACTTTTACTGCGAAGGTGATCGACCAACTGGGATTAGGCGGGGAAAAAGGCTACACTTCGCCTTTGAAAACTCATCATCACGATAAACATAGAGGCGAAGTCCAACGTGGCTCAATTCGTTTATACCATGCATCGTGTCGGCAAAGTTGTTCCGCCGAAACGTCATATTTTGAAAAACATCTCTCTGAGTTTCTTCCCTGGGGCAAAAATTGGTGTCCTGGGTCTGAACGGCGCGGGTAAGTCTACCCTGCTGCGCATTATGGCGGGCATTGATAAAGACATCGAAGGTGAAGCGCGTCCGCAGCCAGACATCAAGATTGGTTACCTGCCGCAGGAACCGCAGCTGAACCCGGAACACACCGTGCGTGAGTCCATTGAAGAAGCGGTTTCTGAAGTGGTTAACGCCCTGAAACGCCTGGATGAAGTGTATGCGCTGTACGCCGATCCGGATGCCGATTTTGACAAGCTGGCCGCTGAACAAGGCCGTCTGGAAGAGATCATTCAGGCTCACGACGGTCATAACCTGAACGTACAGCTGGAGCGTGCGGCGGATGCGCTGCGTCTGCCAGATTGGGACGCGAAAATCGCTAACCTCTCCGGTGGTGAGCGTCGTCGCGTGGCGTTGTGCCGCCTGCTTCTGGAAAAACCAGACATGCTGCTGCTCGACGAACCGACCAACCACCTGGATGCCGAATCCGTGGCCTGGCTGGAACGCTTCCTGCACGACTTCGAAGGCACCGTTGTGGCGATTACTCACGACCGTTACTTCCTCGATAACGTTGCAGGCTGGATCCTCGAACTTGACCGCGGTGAAGGTATTCCGTGGGAAGGCAACTACTCCTCCTGGCTGGAGCAGAAAGATCAGCGCCTGGCGCAGGAAGCTTCACAAGAAGCGGCGCGTCGTAAGTCGATCGAGAAAGAGCTGGAGTGGGTACGTCAGGGAACTAAAGGCCGCCAGTCGAAAGGTAAAGCACGTCTGGCACGCTTTGAAGAGCTGAACAGCACCGAATATCAGAAACGTAACGAAACCAACGAACTGTTTATTCCACCTGGACCGCGTCTGGGCGATAAAGTGCTGGAAGTCAGCAACCTGCGTAAATCCTACGGTGATCGCCTGCTGATTGATGACCTGAGCTTCTCGATCCCGAAAGGGGCAATCGTCGGGATCATCGGTCCGAACGGCGCGGGTAAATCGACCCTGTTCCGTATGATCTCTGGTCAGGAACAGCCGGACAGCGGCACCATCACTTTAGGTGAAACGGTGAAACTGGCATCGGTTGATCAGTTCCGTGACTCAATGGATAACAGCAAAACCGTTTGGGAAGAAGTTTCCGGCGGGCTGGATATTATGAAGATCGGCAACACCGAGATGCCAAGCCGCGCCTACGTTGGCCGCTTTAACTTTAAAGGGGTTGATCAGGGTAAACGCGTTGGTGAACTTTCCGGTGGTGAGCGCGGTCGTCTGCATCTGGCGAAGCTGCTGCAGGTTGGCGGCAACATGCTGCTGCTCGACAAACCAACCAACGACCTGGATATCGAAACCCTGCGCGCGCTGGAAAACGCCCTGCTGGAGTTCCCGGGCTGTGCGATGGTTATCTCGCACGACCGTTGGTTCCTCGACCGTATCGCCACGCACATCCTGGACTACCAGGATGAAGGTAAAGTTGAGTTCTTCGAAGGTAACTTTACTGAGTACGAAGAGTACAAGAAACGCACGCTGGGCGCAGACGCACTGGAGCCGAAGCGTATCAAGTACAAGCGTATTGCGAAGTAATGCGTAAAATGCCGGATGCGGCGTGAACGCCTTATCCGGCCTACAAACCAAGAAATTTCAATACGTTGTGAATCTCCAGGCCTGATAAGACGCGGTAAGCGTCGCATCAGGCATTGAGCACCGAATGCCGGATACGGCGTGAACGCCTTTTCCGGCCTACAACAGCCTTAGTATCCGCAAATTCGTAGCGGGTCACCCGTGCTGATTCTTTTAAACCTTGTTTAATCTCGACAGCCTCTTCCAGAGAGGTTTTCAACTCATCAAAAAAACTCAATTTATACCTCGCCTTTGAGCCGTTTCGTCACGGTTATCTCTGCTCGCCCATCATCTCCCGCACCAGCTCCACACAGCGCAGGAAACGGCTGTCGTAATCGTCCTCTTCAACACGCACAAATTCGATATTGTTCTCTTCCAGCATCTCCACCAGCAAGTTCTGGAACTCTTTGCGATCCACCGAACTACCGAGGCTGCGTAAACCATCCGCCACCCACGGCGTGTTGTTCTCCAGCAAGATAACCAGATCAAAACGGTATTCATCAATCAGCGCCTGCACGAACGGATGCTCACGCCCTTCGTACTTTTTGCAGAACGCCTGGGTAGTGACAAAATCAGTGTCGATAAACGCCACTTTATTGGCGTATTTCACTGCAAAATCAATATATTGCGCGTGTCCTAGCGCGATTTTATCGTAGTCGGAATACTGCAATGCGATCTCATCACCGCCAAGGTGTGAAAAGACATAATCGCGACCATATTCCCACGCACTGGTGGTATTGAAGATATTGGCAAGTTTGTTTACCAGGGTGGATTTACCGCTCGACTCGCCACCAAGGATCGCCACGGTACGTACAAAGAACGGCTTCACTTCCGTAGGAATATATTCCCAGTAGCGGAACGGGTTTTCGCGGATCTGCGCACCGCTGATACTCATAAAGGTGCGTTTCGGATCGACCAGCACCGTTTCGATCCCCAGATGTTCCATATACTGTGGCGCATCGGCTTCTTCCGAGGTGTAGATCAGGTCCGGCTGGATCCCCTTTTCAGCCATAAACTTTTTGATGCCGTTGCTCCATACATCCCAGCCGTGCGGATATGGCTCCATGCCCTCTTCATTGAAAGCATGAATACGGATATTTTTCTGATATTTAAAGGTTTGCAATAACCAGCGCAGACGATCCGGCACCGTGGGCTGCTGCGACATGGCGCTGTCTTCAAACAACGCACGGTCACGGGTATCGTCAAAGCCCATAATGATATGCAACTCGTCAACCTGGCTACAGGCGCGCTGGATAAGGTAGATATGTCCGGTATGCAACGGGTAGAACTTACCGAATACCACGCCAATGGTTTTCTTTTGGCGGGGAAACTCAAGCCCCAAAAAACGGTGCAATGCCTCCAGTTTTTGCGCGCTGGGGCTTTTAATTTTGGCATTCAGTAACTGGCTTAAATACCCTTTGGTCATACCGCTGGCATCAGCTACCTGCTGTAGCGTGCAGCCCTGTTGCTTGATGGCAGTTTTCAGGTAATCAAATGACGACATATCTCCCTCCGTATCTCTCATTATAAGTCGTCGAACACGCTAAGCGCGTCGGAGAGTTTTTTAACGCCAAAAATCTGCATCCCTTCCGGCGCTTTTTTCGGCACATTAGCCGCCGGAACAATCGCCCGCCGAAAACCGTGTTTCGCCGCTTCAGAGATTCGTTCCTGGCCGCTGGGCACCGGGCGGATCTCCCCTGCCAGCCCGACTTCACCAAACACCACCAGATCCTGTGGCAGCGGTCTGTCACGCAGGCTGGAAACCATCGCCAGCAGTAACGCTAAGTCGGCGCTGGTTTCGGTTACCTTCACGCCGCCGACCACGTTCACAAACACATCCTGATCGGCCATTTGCAGACCACCGTGACGGTGCAAGACAGCCAGCAGGATTGCCAGACGGTTTTGCTCCAGCCCTACTGCGACGCGGCGTGGATTCGCCATCATCGAGTGATCGACCAGCGCCTGGATCTCCACCAGCAGTGGACGCGTTCCTTCCCATACCACCATCACTGAGCTACCGGAGGTCACTTCATCACCGCGGCTTAAAAAGATGGCGGAAGGGTTGCTAACTTCACGCAGCCCCTCGGCATCGCCATCCAAAAGCACCGAACAGTCGATACAGTGTTCCAGCACTTTAGGGCCAGCCAGCGAGCCATCTTTGGTTACGTGCCCGACCATGACAATCGCCACGCCGCGCGTTTTGGCGAAGCGCGTCAGATAAGCCGCCGTTTCACGCACCTGCGCCACGCTACCAGGCGATGATTGTACATCCGCCATATGCATCACCTGGATCGAGTCAATTACCATCAGCTTCGGTTGCTCTTCTTCGGCAATCAGGCAGATCTGCTCGATGCTGGTTTCCGACAGCATATTAAGATTGTCAGTCGGCAGGCCAAGGCGATGAGCGCGCATTGCCACCTGTTGCAGCGACTCTTCGCCGGTGACATACAGCGTTTTCATCTGCTGCGCCAGTTTGCACAGCGTTTGCAGTAGCAACGTGGATTTCCCCGCACCAGGGTTACCGCCAATCAGAATGGCACTTCCCGGCACCACGCCGCCGCCTAATACGCGGTCGAACTCTTTAAATCCGGTGGAAAAACGCGGCAGCTCTTCAAGGCTGATGTCGGAAAGTTTCTGGACTTTTGCCACCCCGGCGCTACCGGCATAGCCGCTGAGACGCTCGTTACGCGCCACCGTTGGCGACGCTGCAAGACGCACCTCGGTGATGGTGTTCCAGGCATGACAGGCACTGCACTGCCCCTGCCAGCGCGGATAATCGGCCCCGCATTCATTACAAACAAAGGCGCGTTTTGGAGCTTTTGCCACGATGTACCTCGTTAATGCTGTGCCGCCCGCAGGATGACGGGCGGGCAATTACTTCTGATTCAGGCTGCCGGAGAGGATGCAGAATACCCCCATCAGGTCAGCGTGACGGATGGTGACTTCCGTCTTTTCATTCACTTTTGGCTTGGCATGGTAGGCAATCCCCAGCCCTGCCGCTTTGATCATCGGCAGGTCATTGGCTCCATCGCCAATCGCCACGGTCTGCGCCAGCGGGATTTCATACTCCTGCGCGAGGCGGGTCAGGGTTTTCGCTTTATATTGCGCGTCAACGATGTCGCCGATCACATTGCCGGTAAATTTACCGTCCATGATCTCCAGTTCATTGGCTACCACGGCTGTCAGGCGCAGCTTGTCGCGCAGGTATTCAGCAAAGAAAGTAAAGCCACCGGAGGCAATCGCCACTTTCCAGCCCAGCGTTTCCAGCTTGAGTACCAGCTGCGTTAAGCCTGGCATCAGCGGCAGATTTTCACGCACCTGTTGCAGAATATTGGCGTCAGCGCCTTTCAGCGTCGCCACGCGGCTGCGCAGGCTGGCGGTAAAATCGAGTTCGCCGCGCATCGCCCGTTCGGTTACCTCCGCCACCATCTCGCCCGTTCCGGCCAGTTTGGCAATTTCATCAATACATTCAATCTGGATGGCGGTGGAATCCATGTCCATCACCAGCAAACCCGGCGTGCGCAGGTGTGGGATTTTCCCCAGCGGCGCGACATCCAGTTGCGCTTCATGGGCCAGGCGCGTAGCCCGCGCGGTGAGTGAACCTGCCAGACGAATCACCTGATAATCTTCCACGCACCAGGCGGCAACAATCACCATCGCCGCGCCCAGTTTGCTCTGGTATTGGGTCAGACGTTGTTTATCCAGCCCACGACCATACAGCAGCCAGCCGCTACGACCTGCGTGGTAATCCAGTGGCATCACTTCATCACCACTTAATGAAAGAGGCAGACCCGGCCATAAAGAGACATCTTCAGGCAGGTCGCACCAGGTAATGTTAGGCATTAAGGCTCCTGTAAAATCGTTCGAAGCAGGGAAAATAACGCATGAGGCTACCTTGTATCCATTGCTTCTGGCAACATTAAGTCTCAAATTTTCAAAGGGTGGAAGATGGCTCGCACAAAACTGAAATTCCGGCTGCATCGGGCAGTGATTGTCCTGTTCTGTCTTGCCTTGTTAGTGGCGCTGATGCAGGGGGCGTCATGGTTTAGTCAAAACCACCAGCGACAGCGTAATCCACAGCTGGAAGAACTAGCCCGCACCCTGGCGCGTCAGGTAACGCTGAACGTTGCACCGCTGATGCGTACCGACTCACCGGATGAAAAACGTATTCAGGCGATCCTCGATCAGTTAACGGATGAAAGCCGCATTCTCGACGCAGGCGTATATGATGAACAAGGCGATCTTATCGCCCGTTCTGGTGAAAGCGTCGACGTGCGCGACCGGCTGGCGCTCGACGGCAAAAAAGCGGGCGGCTATTTTAACCAGCAGATTGTCGAACCCATTGCGGGTAAAAACGGACCGCTCGGCTATCTGCGCCTGACGCTCGACACCCATACGCTCGCCACCGAAGCCCAACAGGTGGATAACACCACTAACATTTTACGCCTGATGTTGCTGCTCTCGCTGGCAATCGGCGTAGTGCTGACCCGCACGCTGCTACAGGGTAAACGCACCCGCTGGCAGCAATCGCCCTTCCTGTTAACCGCCAGCAAACCGGTGCCGGAAGAGGAAGAAAGCGAGAAAAAAGAGTGACCCATTACTACAAGAAAGGAAATCGTTATGTCCACATTACGCCTGCTCATCTCTGACTCTTACGACCCGTGGTTTAACCTGGCGGTGGAAGAGTGTATTTTTCGCCAGATGCCCGCCACGCAGCGCGTTCTGTTTCTCTGGCGCAATGCCGACACGGTAGTGATTGGTCGCGCACAGAACCCGTGGAAAGAGTGTAATACCCGGCGGATGGAAGAAGATAACGTCCGCCTGGCGCGGCGCAGCAGCGGTGGCGGCGCAGTGTTCCACGATCTCGGCAATACCTGCTTTACCTTTATGGCTGGCAAGCCGGAGTACGATAAAACCATCTCCACGTCGATTGTGCTCAATGCGCTGAACGCGCTCGGCGTCAGCGCCGAAGCGTCCGGACGTAACGATCTGGTGGTGAAAACCGCCGAAGGCGACCGCAAAGTCTCAGGCTCGGCCTATCGCGAAACCAAAGATCGCGGCTTCCACCACGGCACCTTGCTGCTCAATGCCGACCTTAGCCGCCTGGCAAACTATCTCAATCCGGATAAAAAGAAACTGGCGGCGAAAGGCATTACGTCGGTACGTTCCCGCGTGACCAATCTGACCGAATTGCTGCCGGGGATCACCCATGAGCAGGTTTGCGAGGCCATAACCGAGGCCTTTTTCGCCCATTATGGCGAGCACGTGGAAGCGGAAATCATCTCCCCGGACAAAACGCCAGACTTGCCGAACTTCGCCGAAACCTTTGCCCGTCAGAGTAGCTGGGAGTGGAACTTCGGTCAGGCTCCGGCATTCTCGCATCTGCTGGATGAACGCTTTACCTGGGGCGGCGTGGAACTGCATTTCGACGTTGAAAAAGGCCATATCACCCGCGCCCAGGTATTTACCGACAGCCTTAACCCAGCACCACTGGAAGCCCTCGCAGGACGGCTGCAAGGCTGCCTGTACCGCGCTGACATGCTGCAACAGGAGTGTGAAGCGCTGTTGGTTGACTTCCCGGAACAGGAAAAAGAGCTACGGGAGTTATCGGCATGGATAGCGGGGGCGGTACGGTAACTCGCTCATTAAAATATCCAGGGAAGGAAATATGATCGATCTGGAAAACCAGGAACGGGAGGTTATCAATTTAATGTTCAGCCAGGGTATATCCTGGCTAGCCGCCGTGCGTATCAGGCATAAATTATCGCTTGCTGAAGTAAGTAAAATGTTAGGTATCTCGATTAATTCTCTAAAACGGATCGAAAAGACGGAACGGCTTAGCTCAAACATCAAAAGAAAATGGCAGGAATTTATGGTTGTCCACCAGAGTTGCTGATATACCCTTACTGGATGACGGCTGAACATAAATGAATAGATTCATGAATGGATTTTATTTTCTATCCATATGAAAAATAATAGTAAATCTATAAATCAGTCGCTATTGATGAATAGATACTAAAAAGCCGGAGCAGTCTCCCGTTCCGGCTTCACAAGGCAATCGCCTTTCAGCGAAACACAATTACTCTTTATCGCCCAGCAGAACGGATTCCAGTGCGATTTTGATCATGTCGTTGAAGGTGGTCTGACGCTCAGCGGCAGTGGTCTGCTCGTGAGTACGGATGTGGTCAGACACGGTGCAGATGGTCAGGGCTTTCGCGCCAAATTCTGCAGCGACGCCGTAGATACCAGCCGCTTCCATTTCCACGCCGAGGATGCCGTATTTTTCCATCACGTCGAACATTTCGCCGTCCGGAGAGTAGAACAGGTCAGCGGAGAACAGGTTACCAACGCGAGCATCAATGCCCAGTGCTTTAGCTGCATCTACTGCGTTACGCACCATGTCAAAGTCAGCGATAGCGGCAAAGTCATGGTCTTTAAAACGGATGCGGTTAACTTTGGAATCGGTGCAGGCACCCATACCGATAACGACGTCGCGCAGTTTTACGTGTGGCAGAACAGCGCCACAGGAGCCTACGCGGATAATTTTCTTCACGCCGAAATCGGTGATCAGTTCTTTGGTGTAGATGGAGCAGGACGGGATACCCATACCGTGACCCATTACGGAAATTTTGCGGCCTTTGTAAGTACCGGTGAAGCCCAGCATACCGCGAACGTTGTTCACTTCACGGGCATCTTCAAGGAAAGTTTCAGCAATATACTTCGCACGCAGCGGGTCGCCTGGCATCAAAACTACGTCAGCGAAATCGCCCATTTCTGCATTAATGTGTGGGGTAGCCATTGTTTTATCCTTTTTGTGACATAACAAAGGCGGAGTCAACGCTCCGCCCAAATCCATCAGAACATGGCTTTGCCATATTCCATATCAGAAGTACCAAAATATTTTGCCAGAGTCTGGCCGATATCCGCGAAGGTTTCACGGTGACCCAGTGAGCCCGGTTTTACTTTCGGGCCGTAAACCAGTACCGGAATGTGTTCACGCGTGTGGTCAGTACCGGTCCAGGTCGGATCACAGCCGTGGTCAGCGGTGAGGATCAGGATGTCGTCATCGCGCAGCAGAGACATCAGCTCCGGCAGACGGCGGTCGAACAGTTCCAGACCCGCAGCATAACCGGCGACGTCGCGACGGTGGCCCCAGGAAGAGTCGAAGTCAACGAAGTTGGTGAAGACGATGGTGTTATCACCCGCTTCTTTCATCTCTTTGATGGTGGCGTCAAACAGCGCGTCCAGGCCAGTCGCTTTCACTTTTTTGGTGATACCGCAGTTGGCGTAGATGTCTGCAATTTTACCGACAGAAACCACCTGGCCGTGTTTTTCATCAACCAGTTTCTGCAGCACGGTCGGTGCTGGCGGTTCAACGGCCAGGTCGTGACGGTTACCGGTACGCTGGAAGTTACCGGCTTTGTCGCCGATAAACGGACGAGCGATAACACGACCGATGTTGTAGCCGCCGTTGGTCAGCTCTTCACGGGCGATTTCGCACAGTTCGTAGAGTTTATCCAGACCGAAAGTTTCTTCATGGCAGGCAATCTGGAACACGGAGTCAGCGGAGGTATAGAAAATCGGCTTGCCGGTTTTCATGTGCTCTTCGCCCAGCTGATCCAGAATGACCGTACCGGAAGAGTGGCAGTTACCGAGGTAACCCGGCAGATTAGCGCGTTCGACCAGTTTATCCAGCAGCTCTTGCGGGAAGCTGTTTTCGTGATCGGAGAAGTATCCCCACTCAAACAGAACCGGGACACCGGCGATTTCCCAGTGACCAGACGGGGTATCTTTACCGGATGACATTTCGTGCGCCCATGCGTACGCGCCGATAACTTCAGCGTTGCCGTCCATTCCCGCCGGAATGAAACCGGTAGAACCTTCGTGTGCTTTCGCCAGCCCCAGACGGGTCAGATTTGGCAGATTGAGCGGGCCTTTACGACCGTTATCAGCTTCGCCTTTGGCACAAGCTTCTGCGATATGACCCAGGGTGTCAGCCCCGACGTCACCAAAGCGTTCTGCATCTTCTGTAGCGCCGATGCCGAATGAGTCCAGCACCATAATAAATGCACGTTTCATATGTTCTCCGTACTCAGTGCTTCAAATTTAAATGATCAGATCAGTATACCGTTATTCGCTGATACGGCGATAGACAGTTGGTGTGCTTTCCGGTGCTTTATCGGCAAGTTTAATTGCCGCTTTCACCGCTTTCGCCGCTTCCTGCCAGCTGTTTTCGTCTTTCGCGTGGATAACCGCCAGCGGACGCTGACCGTCTACCTGGTCGCCCAGACGCGCCATATCAGTAAAGCCGACGCTGTAATCGATGGTGTCAGATGCCTGACGGCGTCCGCCGCCCATTGCAACCACTGCCATCCCCAGCGCGCGGGTATCCATTTCACTGACAAAACCTTCGGTATCAGCATAGACTGCTTTCGTCAGCATCGCTGTCGGCAGATACTTCGCGTAGTTCTCAACGAAGTCGGTTGGGCCTTTTTGTGCCGCTACCATACGACCAAAGACTTCTGCCGCTTTACCGTTGTCCAGCACCGCCTGCAATTTCGCGCGTGCTTCGGCGTCATCTTTCGCCAGTTTGCCGGAGATCAGCATCTCCACGCACAGCGCCATCGTGACATCAAACAGACGCGGGTTACGATATTCTCCCGTCAGGAACTGCACTGCTTCACGAACCTCAACCGCGTTACCTGCACTGGAGGCCAGTACCTGATTCATGTCGGTGAGCAGCGCGGTGGTGCGCACGCCAGCGCCGTTAGCCACGCCAACAATCGCTTCGGCAAGGGCTTCAGAGAGTTCGTAGGTCGGCATAAACGCGCCGCTACCCACTTTCACGTCCATCACCAGCGCGTCCAGACCTTCCGCCAGTTTCTTCGCCAGAATCGAGGCAGTGATCAGCGGGATGGAGTCCACGGTTGCGGTAATATCACGGGTCGCGTAGAAACGTTTATCCGCCGGAGCCAGTGAGCTGGTCTGACCGATAATCGCCACGCCGACGTCTTTAATAATTTCGCGGAAACGGTTGTCATCCGGGAAAATGTCGAAGCCAGGAATGGATTCCAGTTTGTCGAGCGTACCGCCAGTATGACCGAGGCCGCGACCGGAGATCATCGGAATATAGC
>PPYF01157743.1_pt1 | contig 22172 bp, 19 predicted proteins | sample 1559871 | NCBI WGS metagenome assembly PPYF01 (sample SAMN08240021, study PRJNA423297) | Human gut metagenome, whole genome shotgun sequencing project.
GTCAAGTCCTTTTCATGACATACCAGCGTAGATTCATGAACAGTACGACTTTTCCGGCATAGCAAAAAAAGAACAGCCCCGCCTTTCCGGAGAAAGGCGGGGCTGTATCATTTTACAGCCTCTTCGCCAGCAGATACCGGTCATACCCGCCGTACATCTCCCGGCGGCAGACGATGTCAAAGCCGCTGGCCAGGGCGTTGTTGAGGCTGTACTGATTTTCCGGGCTGACGGTGGCCCCGATGCCCACGATGCCCGGGCGGAGCAGGGCAAGCGCCGCTTCCAGCAGCTTCCTTTGCAGACCGTTGCCCCGGTAGCCGGGGTGGACGATGGCGCTGTCGGCGTTGGCCCAGCCGTCCCACTCTTCTCGCGGGATGCCCATAAAGGCGGCGTAGTTGTGCGCGCTCTGCCCGCAGTACCGCAGGATGAAGTAGGCCCCCAGCCGCCCGCCGTCCCACCCGCCGATGCACAGGTCCTCTTTCAGGTAACGGGCGATGTTTTCCAGCGTGTCGGGTACGAACTGCTCCGGGTGGGGCATCGCGGCCCGCACCTCGTTCTGCAAGGCGTAAAAGGCGGCGGCATCCTCCGGCCCGGCGGCGCGCAGGGTCATGGTGCGGCTTGCGGGCCGTCCGCACACTTTGTGCAGAAGAACTTCCATTCTTGCTCTATCCCTCCAAAATAAAATCATACTTTCCGGCTGATTCCAGTATAAATGCCGTTTGAATCATTGTCAATTTATGCTATAATATTTGCAGGAAGAGTTTTGTGCTCAGGCACAGCTTTTTCGGAAGTCTAGGCAGGGCCGCCCTGCCCGTGTACCGGAGGAAACGAACCATGAGAGATTCCAGCTTATCCCCTTCCAGCCGCTTGGGTGGTGCTGTCATCAGCGACCGCATCGTCGGCGCTCTGCTGGAGGAACTGCGCACAGGCCGCTATGCACAGACCGACCGTCTGCCCGCTGAGGTAGACCTTGCCGCCGAACTCAGCGTCAGCCGCACTGTCATCCGCGATGCGCTGAGCGAGATGGAGCGTGCGGGTTACATCGAGCGGGTGCGCGGCATCGGCACAGTGGTCAACCGAAGTGTCCTGAACCTGCGCAGCCGGTTGGACCAGAAGCTGGAGTATTACCCGCTCATCCGCAGCTTTGGCAGCTACCCCCACGCCGACGGCATCCAGATCTACCCCGTCCGCGCAGGCGAAGAGCTGGCCCGTGATCTGGCCATCGAGCCCGGCGACGATGTCATCTGCATCAGGAAGCGCATCCTCGCCGACACCACCCCCGTCATCTACTCCATCGACTACCTGCCCCGCGCCCTGTTTGGGAGCCGGGACTACACCCGCATCGACCTGTCGGGTGACATCTTCGATGTTCTGGAGCGGGAGTGCCGCCAGCAGGTGGCCTCCAATGTGGCCCACCTCAAGGCCAGCTGCGGCGACGAGTCCATCCGGGCCGCCATGCGTCTGGCCCCGGGCGAGGCCATGCTGCTGCTGGATGAGATATGCTACAACCGGCTCTGCCATCCCGTCATGCGTTCGTTGAGCTACTACACGAACTTCTTCGACTTCTCGATTCTTCGAAAGCTTCTTTGACGGAGGGAAACAAAAGAATATGCGTCATCTAATCGATCCGTTGGATTTCAGTCAGCAGGAGATCACCTCTCTGCTGGACCTGGCCGACCGCATTTGCGCCGACCCGGCTGCCTATCAGGACGTGGCCGCCCACAAAAAGCTGGCCACCCTGTTCTACGAGCCGTCCACCCGTACCCGTCTTTCGTTTGAGGCCGCGATGCTGAACCTCGGCGGACATGTCCTCGGCTTCCCGAGCGAGACCGTCTCCAGTGCATCCAAGGGCGAGAGCGTGGCCGACACCATCCGCGTCGTCTCCTGCTACGCCGACATCGTGGCCATGCGCCACCCCAAGGAGGGCGCACCGCTGCGGGCCAGCCGGTACTCCCGTATCCCTGTCATCAACGCAGGCGACGGCGGCCACCAGCACCCGACCCAGACCATGACCGACCTGATGACCATCCGCCGCCGCAAGGGCCGTCTGAACGATCTGACCATCGGCCTGTGCGGCGACCTCAAGTTTGGACGCACCGTCCACTCCCTCATCAAGACCATGGCGCGCTGCGAGAACATCCGCTTCGTCCTCATCAGCCCCGAGGAGCTGCGGGTGCCGGACTACATCATCACCGACGTGCTCGAGGCCAACCACATCCCCTACAAGGAGACCCGCAGCCTCGAGGAATCCATGCCCGAGCTGGACATCCTCTACATGACCCGCGTCCAGAAGGAGCGTTTCTTCAACGAGGAAGACTATGTCCGTCTGAAGAACAGCTATATCCTCACCAAAGAGAAGATGGCCCTTGCCAAGCCCGACATGGCCGTGCTCCATCCCCTGCCCCGCGTCAATGAGATCACGCTGGACGTGGACGACGACCCCCGCGCCGCCTATTTTGAGCAGGTGCAGAACGCCGTCTACATCCGCATGGCGCTGATCATGACACTGCTGGGCCTCAAGGACCCCAAGGCTGAAAAGGAGGGCAACTGAGATGCTGAACATTGATGAAATTCAGAACGGTATCGTCATCGACCATATCAAGGCAGGCACGGCCATCGGCCTGATGGACCTGCTGGGCATCAAGGGCAACCACACCGCCAGCGTGGCCCTCATCCAGAACGCCCGCAGCCACAAGGCGGAGTCGGGCCGGAAGGACATCATCAAGGTGGAGGGCGACGCCTCCTGGCTCAACCTCGACGTTCTGGCCTATCTCGACCCCGACATCAGCGTGACCGTCATCGAGAACGGCAAGGCCGTCAAGAAGGAAAAGCCCCAGCCCCCCAAGCGTCTGGTCAACATCGTGCGGTGCAAGAACCCCCGCTGCATCTCCTCCATCGAGGAAGAGTGCGACCAGATCTTTGAGCTGAGCTCCAACGGCAAGTATCGCTGCATCTACTGCGAGCAGGAGCTGCAGGTCAAGCCGGAATAATATATTAAGATAAATGCCCTGTCAGCATACGCTGACAGGGCATTTTATTTATTATAATTAGACCTTCCGGCGCAGCAGGCTCATCGGCGGCAGCTCCGGGGTGGGGATGGTATAGCGCTCCATCGCGTGGGGCGTGGACTCCACCAGCTCACCGGCCTCATTCTTGATCCACTCGGGGTCCAGCGGGATGCTGCGGCCATCCGGGCAGAGCACCTCCAGCGTGTCGCCGAGGCTCCACTTGCCCCGCTGCTGGCAGCTGGCGACGCCGTTCTCCCAGCCGTCCACCGTACCGACAAACTCCCACTCGCGGATGTAAGTCGCGCTGTCGGTGGCCTGACGGGCCTGCTCCCGGCCAAAGTAGAAGCCGGGCGAATAGTGGCGGTGGCTGGTGCGGGTCAGCTCAGCCAAAACCTCTTCCGGCAGCTCGAAGTTCTCGTTCATCGGGTCGGCCAGATACTGGTCGAGGGCGCGGCGGTAGGCCGCCGTCACGCTGGCGACGTAGTAGAACGTCTTGGCGCGGCCCTCGATCTTGAGGCTGTCCACACCCGCCTTGCAGATGAGGTCGAGGAAGGGCGCGGTACACAGATCGTTGGCGTTGAGGATGTAGCTGCCGTTCTCGTTCTCGCCGATCTCATAGAGCTGGCCCGGGCGGGTCTCCTCGCTGAGATAGTACTTCCAGCGGCAGGGCTGGGCACACTGGCCGCGGTTTGCGTCGCGGCCTGCCATGTAGTTGGAGAGCAGGCAGCGGCCCGAGACGCTCATGCACATGGCGCCGTGGACGAAAGCCTCGATTTCCAGCTCCGGCGGGGTCTTGTCGCGGAGGGTGGCGATGTCCTGCAGGGTCATCTCCCGGGCCAGCACCACCCGCTTCGCGCCCATATTGTAGGCGGCGCGGGCAGCGGCCCAGTTGGTGATGCCGGTCTGGGTGGACATATGGACATCGATGTCGGGCGCGAAGGTCTTGCAGGCGTCCAACACGCCGAGGTCGGCCACGATGAAGGCGTCCACACCGGCGGCGGCAGCGTCCTTGATGGCCTGAGGCAGACGGTCAGCCTCCTCGTTGGTGGGCAGGGTGTTCATGGTCAGGTAGACCTTGCGGCCCCGGGCGTGGGCATAGATGACGCCCTCCCTCAGCTGCTCCGGGGTGAAGTTGGTGGGTGCAGAGCGCATCCCGAACTCGGGCAGAGCGCAGTAAACGGCGTCCGCGCCGTAGTTGATGGCATACCGCAGGCGCTCGAGATCGCCCGCCGGGGCCAGAAGTTCCGGTATCTGTAACATGGTATTCCTCTCTAGCCCTCTCAGTCACCTTCGGTGCCAGCTCTCCCAATGGGCGAGCCCTTGGCAGGCCGGTCAGCGGCTGCCTTTTCCGTCAGGCTTACGGGCTTCGCTTCTTATTTCAGGTTCTTGTTGACTTTTGCCGCCTCATCGCAGTTTTTCTGGTGGTCTGCGTAGGTGCGGGCGTAGTAGTAGTGACCGGAAAGGTCGGTGACAAAGAAATAGGCGTCCTTTGCCTCATCGTCGGGCTGCGGGGCAAGCGCCGCACGGATGGCCGCGATGCCGGGGTTGGAGATGGGGCCGGCGGAGAGGCCGGTGCAGGTGTAGGTGTCGTAGGCTTCCAGAATGTTCTCCGGGATGCTGTCCCAGCCGCCGTAGTAGGGCGCGACCCAGTTCCAGAGGTAGTTGTTGTCGGCGTCGCTCTGGACGTGGCTGGAGGTGTTGCTCTGCAGTTTGGGGTAGGGCGAACCCTCGGCCAGACGGTTGCGGAACACCTGCGCCACATTATCGTCCTGATCGTTGCCGGCCTCCTCCTGCACGAAGGACGCCAGAGTGACCACCTCGGAGAGGGTCATCCCCTGCTTTTCCATCTCGGCATACATCTCATCGGTGATCTGCTTGTCGAAGTGAGAATAGAACGTCTCAACGTAATGATGGACGGTGTCATCCTTCCGAAAATCGTAGGTATCCGGGAAAAGATAACCCTCGCACTTGAGGAAGCGGTCCGGGGCGTCCTTGTCGTCGGGGACGTACTGCCAGAACCTGTACTGGCTGAAGTCGCCGGTGTTGGCCTCCTTGAGGAAGTCCTCGGCGCTGCACAGCCCGGCGTCCTCCATTTTTTTCGCAATGGCGATGGCCGTCGTACCCTCGGGGAAGGTCAGCCGGACACTGTCGGCCTTCGCGTAGGCGGAGAGTGCCTCGATGATGTCGTCGTAGGAGCTGCCGGGGGCGAGGTCGAACTCGCCGTATTGGAGCTTGCCTGCCGCGCCCTGCTTGCCTGCATACCAGCGGAAGACGTGGGGGTACTTGATGACGCCCGCCGTCTTGAGCTTCTGGGCGATGGCTGCCACGCCGCTGCCCTGCTGGATGCTCACACTCACCGGTTCGCCGGCGGAAGCACTGCCGTTGATCTCTTTTCGGATGGCCAGCAGACAGCCGCCCGCCGCCAGTACCAGGATCAGCAGCACCATCAGAATCATTTTCGCTGCGCCGCCTTTTCTGCTTTTTCTATGTTTTGCATCGTGTGCCATGTACACACTCCTTTACCATTCCGTTCAGCTTTCCATCATCAGCCGCATATAGCTTTCTTCCACATCGAAAGGCTCCGCGTCGAACCGTATCATGCCGTAGTCCTGCCGGGTGCCTTCGCCGAGGAAAAGGTTCTGAGCCGCACCCACTGTGATGACGGCGCGCTCCACGATGACCTCCTTCTCCCGGGCCGCTTCCATCAGCACCTCGGCGGAGCGGTCGTCTTCGGCCATCAGCTCCACAAAATAGAGGGTATCCTCCCGGCGGAAGTAGATGCCGTAGCCCTTCTCGTTGGACACGATGGTCGCGCCCCGGGCGTAGAGGTCGGTCAACACGACGGCCATCCGCTCCGGCGGGAACTGGACGGTATCGGGATAGAAGCGCTCCCGCAGCTCATAGAGCTTGCGGGCCGTCACGGAGTCGAACTCCGCCTGACTCCACAGGTTGCGGGACACCTCCCGGGGCAGGCAGCGGAGGGCAAAAGCCCGCTGGAACCCCTTGTTTTCCAGCAGGGCGGCCTGCTCCTGTCCGGCCGGAACGGCCACGGTGAAGCCCGCGCCCCGCAGCTTCTGCTGCGCACAGAGATAGTCCACGAGTCCTGCCAGAAGCAGGCTTCCCTGCCCGCAGAGGCCGTAGAGGTAGCTGCCGCTGCGTCCCTTGAGGGTGACGGGGACCGCCAGCGCCGCAGCGGCTATCTCGTCATTTTCCTCAGCGACGTAGATATTTTCCGCCCCGGCGAACTTTTCCAGAGCGGTCTTGATGAACTCGGCGCTGTCGCCGCGTTCTTTCTGCCACAGTGCCACGACTGCCGCCTCATCCGACGGCTGCATCAAACGATACATTGATAGTATCCCTCCCATTTTCGCGGTTATCCGAGCTCTTTTTCCGCCAGCGCCCGCACCTCGGCCTGAATCTCCTCGATGGTGCGCATGGCTCCATTTTCCGTGCAATGGACGGTGGCCCAGCCCAGATGCACCGCGCAGTACTCGGCGGCACGGCGGCTGCGGGCCAGATATTCGATGTCCTTTTCGTGAACGTCCTTCCTGCTCTCGTCGCCGTGGTAGCGGCCGGTCATGAGCTTCTGGCTCACGGCGGGGTCTACCTGTAAGTACACCACGGCGTCCGGCGCGGGCAGGCCCAGCAGCCTGTATTCGTAGTCAAAGGCCCAGCGGAGGAAGTCGTTCCACTGCTCCGGCGGGAGCTTGGAGCACTGATGCACCGCGTTCGACGTGGTGTAGCGGTCGGCGATGACGATGCCGCCCGCCTCGTAGAAGCTGCCCCACCTGGTCTTATAGCTGGCGTACCTATCCACCGCATAGAAGCTGGACGCCGCATAGGGGTTGACGTCGTCGGGCTTGTCGCCGAACCGGCCGGAGAGGTACATCTTCACCAGCGCACTGGAATCGCTCTCGTAGTCCGGAAAGGTGATCTCCATCACCTTGCAGCCGCTCTCGGCCAGATGGGCGGCCAGCAGCTTTGCCTGGGTGGCCTTGCCGGAGCCGTCCAGCCCTTCGATGACAAGAAGTCTGCCCTTGCTCATTCTGCCTTCTCCCCTTTCAACGCGGCGTACTGGGCGCGGACCTCAGTGGTGCGGCCACAGCACATCTTGCCCTCCGGGCAGGGGCCGGACACGCAGGCCGGGCCGGCGGTGCGGAAGATATGGGGTGCCACCGGGTAGACCAGCCGCAGCATCTCTTCGGCCAGCTGCCGTATCTCCCACTGGGCGCGGCTGCAGCAGCGCAGGTGGAAGAAGTTTTGCAGGCTGCGGGCGTTCATGGTCACCACCATCTTGGTCTCGCAGGCGTTGGGCAGCACGAAGCGGGCGTCCTCGTTGGCCTGCTTGGAAGCCTTGGCCCGGGCCTGCTTTTCGGGCAGACCCTCGGCCATCAGGCGGGCAGTGTGGCCGTCCTCCAGCTTCTGCACGAGGTCGAGGTAGCGCCTGGCGTCCTCGTTCATGCTCTCGATGAACGCCGCCTTTGCCTCGGGGATGGCCTCGATCTCGGGCGGGATGACATAGCGGAAATCATCCAGACGGACGTACCGCTGACTCTGGACGCTGAAGGACGCGATGCGGTGACGGGTGATCTGGGCCAGCAGGGTACGGCTGACGCCCTCGATGCCGAAGGTGAAGCTTGCGTGCTCGATGGGGCTGGCGTGGCCCAAATCACTGAGCATGGTCAGGAAGCGGGCAGTCTTTTCCTCATCCAGCCCGTCCAGCAGATCGGTGATGTGGGCGTCGGAGTAGCAGAGCTTCGCCGCAGCCGCCACGACCTTCTCCGGCTCCGGCGTATGTGCTATCAATCGGACAGTCATCATTTTTTCTCATTCCTCCGTCGTTATCTTCACAAGGGGCGCAAAGTTGGCCATGGTCTTCTTCACGCCCACCTTCTCGAAGCTGATCTCCACGATCTGGTCGCCGGCGGCGGGCTTGACCTTCAGCACCTTGCCGCGCCCGAAGACCTTGTGCTCCACGATGTCGCCCGGCTCATAGTGCTTAGGGCCGGTGGATGCCGCTGCCGGACGGGGCGAAGAGGTCACACCGCCGCCTGCGGGTCTGACCGGCGCTTTGGGCGCTGCCGGACGGCCATAGCCAGAGCCAAAGTCGCTGCTTCCCGAACCGGAGCCGCAGCCGCCATGACCCGACGAAGCACTTCCCCGGCCCGCGTAATCGGAGCCAAAGCCTCGGTTATTGGACATCGGTGCGTTATATTCTTTATTCAGATAGCCGCTGCGGCTGCCATAGCCCGAGCCGTAACCGGAGGCCGCACGCCCCCAGCCGGAGGGGCCGGAGTAGCCCGACGCACCGCCCGGCACGGTATCGCTGCCGTAACCGCTGCCCCAGCCGCCCAGACGGGAGCGCTGCTCCAGCACCGGGCTGCGGGTCTCTTCGATGTACTCCGGCTCGATCTCCCGGAGAAAGCGGCTGGGCTCGTTGCGCTGGGTGCGGCCATAGAGCATCCGGGTGACGCTGTTGGAGATGTAAAGCTCCTTCTTGGCGCGGGTGATGCCGACATAGGCCAGGCGGCGCTCCTCCTCGAGGTCAGCCTCGGAATACCTGCTCATCTCACTGGGGAAGACCCCCTCTTCCATGCCAATGAGGAATACATAGGGAAACTCAAGGCCCTTGGCCGAGTGGATGGTCATCAGCACCACCTGGTCGGCGCTCTCGTTGTAGCTGTCGATGTCGCTGATGAGGGCGATGTCCTCCAGATAGCCTTCCAGCGAGGCCTCTTCGCCGTGCTGGTCGCAGTAGCTCTTGACGTTGTTGACCAGCTGACCAAGGTTCTGCAGACGGTCGGCGGCATCCTCGTGACCCTTGGCGGCGTCGGCTTCCAGCATGGCGCGGTAGCCGGTGATCTCGATGACATCGGAGGCGAACTCATCCAGCGTCTTCGTTTCCAGAGAGTCCTGCAGCTTCTGGTAGATGTCCCAGAACTTGAACAGCGGCGCGATGGCGCGGCTGAGCTTGGCATACTGGTCGGCATGGGAGATGACATCCAGCATACTGATGCCCTGCTGAGCCGCCAAATCCGCGATGACCTCGATGGTCGTTGCACCGATTTTGCGCGCAGGCTCGTTGATGATACGGCGGAGTCGGACATCGTCCCGGGGGTTCGCCACGATGGACATATAGGAGTGGATATCCTTGACTTCCTTGCGGTCATTGAAGCGCTGGCCGCCCACGATCTTATGCGGGATGCCCGCGCGGGTGAAGTAGCTTTCGATGGGGGCTGACTGGGCGTTCATCCGGTAGAGGATGGCGTGGTCGGCCAGATGTCCGCCCTCTTTGAGGTGCTGGCCGATGACGTCCGCGATATGGCTGGCCTCGTCCTGCTCGTTCTCGGCGGTGTAGACCTGCACCTTGTCGCCCTCGCCGTTCTTGGTCCAGAGGGTCTTGCCCTTGCGCTCGGTGTTGTGCTGGATGACACAGTTGGCGGCATTCAGGATATTTGACGTAGAGCGGTAATTCTGCTCAAGTCGGATGGTCCTGGTGCCTTTATAGATGCGCTCGAAGTTGAGGATGTTCTCAATGGTCGCGCCGCGGAAGCGGTAAATGCTCTGGTCGTCGTCGCCCACGACGCAGATGTTTTTCTCCGGGCCGGTGAGCAGGCTCACGAGCCGGAACTGAGCCACACTGGTGTCCTGATACTCGTCCACCAGCAGATATTTGTACTTGTTCTGGTAGAACTCCCGCACGTCCTCGTGCTCCGACAGCAGGATGACCGTCTGGTAGATGAGGTCGTCGAAGTCGAAGGCACCGGCCTCCTTGAGCTTCTTTTCGTAGGCGGCGTAGACCTTGGCCGCAAGAGCGCCCTTCGTGTCCCGGGCCGGGGTCTTCAGGGCCTCGGCGGGGCTGATGAGCTGGTCTTTCCAGCGGCTCATCTGGTTGATGGCGCTCTTGACCGGGAAGAACTTGTCGTCCACGCTCAGCTCTTTGTACACAGCCTTCATGACACGCTGGGAGTCGTCGCTGTCGTAGATGGTAAAGCTGCGGGGGTAGCCGATCTCCTCGGCCCAGCGGCGGAGAATGCGGACGCAGGCCGAGTGGAAGGTGGAGGCGAACACCTCGTCGCCCTCTTCCCCGCCCAGCATCCGGCGCAGACGCTCTTTCAGCTCACCGGCGGCCTTGTTGGTAAAGGTGATGGCCATGACGTTCCAGCTCCGGACGGCGTCCTTCCGCAGCATCCCGTCCAGCCACGACGGGGCGTCGGTGCCGGTCATGATGGCGGTGCGCAGGGCTTTCACATCGTCCTCCGTCACCTCCCGGGGCGTCCACCTGGAGCCGTGGGCCGAGCCGAAGCGGATGAGGTTGGCGATGCGGTTGACCAGCACGGTGGTCTTTCCGCTGCCTGCACCCGCGAGGATGAGCAGAGGGCCGTTGGTGGTGAACACCGCCTCCCGCTGCATATCGTTCAGGCGTCCGAACTGCTTTTCGATATACGTATCACGCAAAGCGCAGAATTGTTGTGCGAGATCTGTTGCCATTGTTTCACCTGTTCTTTTCAATCATTTCTGGATATATCACTTAAAATATAGTATATCACATTTCAAAAAAGTTGTACACAAAAACAATGCAGACAAAAAACCGCCCCACCGCAGTCAATACCACGATGGAGCGGGGATCTCAGGAAATGCTTAGCCGAAGATGTTGATGAGGATACCAGCAGCGACGGCGGAGCCGATAACACCGGCCACGTTGGGGCCCATTGCGTGCATCAGCAGGAAGTTGGAGGGGTTCTCGCTCTGGCCGACCTTCTGAGAAACACGGGCAGCCATAGGCACAGCGGAAACGCCGGCGGAACCGATCAGGGGGTTGACCTGACCGCCGGTCAGGATATACATGACCTTGCCGCAGAGAACACCGGCAGCAGTGCCGAAGGAGAATGCGATGAGGCCCAGCACGATGATGAACAGGGTGCGGCTGTTCAGGAAGGTGTTTGCAGAGGTGGTGCAGCCAACAGACAGAGCCAGGAAGATGGTGATGATGTTCATCAGCTCATTGCCGGCGGTCTTCTGGATACGGTCCACGACGCCGCACTCCTTCATCAGGTTGCCCAGCATCAGCATACCGACCAGAACGGCGGCATCCGGCACGATGAGGGAGACGACGATGGCGACCATGATGGGGAAGATGATCTTCTCGGTCTTGGTCACGGTGCGCAGCTGCTTCATCACGACGGTACGCTCTTTCTTGGAGGTCAGAGCCTTCATGATAGGCGGCTGGATAACAGGCACCAGAGCCATGTAGCTGTAGGCCGCGACGGCGATGGAGCCCAGCAGCTCAGGAGCCAGACGGGAGGTGACGAAGATAGCGGTGGGGCCGTCTGCGCCGCCGATGATGGAGATAGCAGCAGACTGCTTCTGGGTGAAGTCCACCAGACCGGTAGCGACCAGCAGACGAGCGCCCATGTAAGTACCAAAGATGCCGAACTGAGCGGCAGCGCCCAGCAGCAGGCTCTTGGGGTTGGAGATCAGGGGTGCGAAGTCGGTCATGGTGCCGATGCCGAGGAAGATCAGCGGCGGGTAGATGCCCAGCTTGACGCCCATGTAGAGCATATCAGCCAAACCGCCGTTGTTCAGGATCTCGACCCACATCGGGTGCTCGAGGCCGTCACCGACGAAGTACTGCATATGGATGACGCCGCTGCCGGGGAGGTTGGCCAGGATCATGCCGAAAGCCATGGGCAGCAGGATCAGAGGCTCAAACTCTTTGACGATGGCGAGGTAGAGCAGGAAGCAGCCCACGCAGATCATCACTGCGTACAGCCAGCCGCCCGGCTCACCGAACCGGGCAAAACCGGAACTCTGGAAAATACCGACCAGAGTATCAATAAACTGAGTCATGTTTTTCCTCCTGTGTCAAAAGGGCGCGGTGGTGTCGTTGACGCCAGCCTTGCCCCAGCCATTCTTGCCGCGGCGGACTGCCTTCAGCACGTACTTGCCATTGCCCATAGAGTAGATGGCTGCCATGATGGCTGCCACAACGTCGCCGGGGATGCCTGCCTCCACCTGCGGGGCAGCAGCCTTTGCAGGAGCGGGCGCAGCGGCCTGTTTCACAGGAGCGGCCGGTTTTGCAGCAGAAGCAGCCTTGGCAGCTGCCTTCTTGTTGTTCATAGCGTCAAAGATCTTGCCCTCCAGCGTGATGATGGCCATCAGCAGGACGAGGATCAGAAACACCAGCACAATACCGGTTATGGTAACGATCACATCATAACCTAAATCCATGGTCTTCCTCCTATTTACTTTTTTCTTTGCCGCCCGGGGGGCGGGCGGCAAAAAGCGATTTGAAGATATTATACAATATTTTCCGGGTCGATTCAACAACTATGAACAAAAATCATGTTGTTTTTCACGGTTCTGTGAACAGCGCTTCCCCCTCAGCGGCGGCCCATGCGGGGGGTGGCGTCCATGAAGCCGGTCTCCAGCTTGTCGCCCAGACGCAGGCTCATGGCCGTACCCAGCGCGACACAGTTGACGGGGTCAGGCGAGACGGTCACTTCCACCTTCAGCTCCTGGCTCAGGTACTCCGGCAGGCCGTGGAGCTGTGCGCCGCCGCCGGTGAGGACGACGCCGTTGCGGTAGATGTCGCCGGCCAGCTCCGGAGGAGTCTTCTCCAGCACCTGATGAGCGGCGGTGCCGATCTGCTCGCTCAGGCGCATGACCGGCTCGTAGAGGTCGGCGGTGGAGACATTGACGCGCACGGGCAGGCCGGTGAGCAGGCTGCGGCCCTTGATCTCCATGGTCTCGTTGAAATCTGCCTTCTGGGGGCAGCAGGCCACGTTCTTTTTCAGGCTCTCAGCGGTGCGCTGGCCGATGGCGATGCTGAACTTGTTGCGCACGAACTTCAGAATCTCTTCGTCGTAGTGGTTGCCGGCCACGCGGACGCTGGTGGCCTTGACCTTGCCGCCGAGGCTCAGCACGGCGATGTCGGTGGTGCCGCCGCCGATGTCGATGATCATCCGGCCATCCGGCACGGTGATGTCGATGCCGGAGCCGAGGGCTGCGGCGATAGGCTCATCAATGAGGTAGACCTGACGCGCGCCGGCGGCCATGACGGCCTCCACCACGGCGTCGCTCTCGATGCCGGTGATGGCGGCAGGCACGCAGACGGCCACACGGGGCTTGACCATGTGGGAGCTGTAGACCTGATTGACGAAGCGGCAGATGAGCTCCCGGGTCATGGTGTGGTCGCTGATGACGCCATCCTTCAGCGGGAAGATGGCGGAGATGTAGTTGGGCGTGCGGCCCACCATTGCAAGGGCCTTGTCGCCGGCCTCAAGCACGCAGTTCTTGCGGGTATCCACCGCCACCACGCTGGGCTGGTTGAGCACGACGCCCTGCCCCTCCTGTGCGATGATGATGGTCGTCGTACCAAGATCGATACCGATGTCGTTCTGTGCCATAATCGTGATATTTCCTTTCTCTGCTGCCCATTCTCTATTTCCATCGCCCATCTCCGGGCGCGGGTCATCAAAACACATTATAGTATAGCATATCTGAGGGGAAAAAGAAACCCTCTGCGGGGGTTTGCCCTCTCCGTCATTGCTTCGCAATGCCACCTCTCCCATAGGGAGAGGCACTGGCGTGCCGGTCAGGCCCACGCGGGACGAGCAAAGTTTGATTTTATCGTAAACAATAGTGCCTTGCTATAGAGGGCAGCAGCTTCGGGACAATATCCCTTGTCGAGCTGTTGTGAATCTCTGTAGCAGGGCACTATCTTTTACGCCATATTGAGCTTTCAGCGGTCAGCGCAGAGTTGCCCGGCACGCCAGTGGCTCCCCTACCAGGGGAGCTGGCGAGGAGCTTGCGACGAGACTGAGAGGTTGTACGAAGGACAGCCTGACCGTGAGCCACTGCGGGACAAAACCTCTCCGTCATCGCTGCGCGATGCCACCGCCCGGGTTGCGGCACCCAGCGTCTGCTTCGCTGTCGCTTGCATCCTGCTGGCCGCTGCCCCAACAACTCCTCCCTGTTTCCGCCGCTGGCGGCGGTCGTCGCCGTTGCTCCTATCGAGGGGAGGCTTTGGCATTTCGTAACGTTTCATCTTCAATCGGAGAGGTTCTCCTGCTCCGGCGGCAAGGCTTCTGCCAGCAGGGCGGCCAAGCCGCTGTAGCGCAGGTTCTGGCGGATGTTGGACATCATCCGGTTCACCACGTCCCGCCGGCCCACCACGATGCAGAGCTTCCGCCCGCGGGTGACGCCGGTATAGAAGAGGTTGCGGTAGCACAGGCGGGGCGGCACCTGTGCCGCCGGGAGGATGACCGCCGGGAACTCGCTGCCCTGGCTTTTGTGTACCGTGATGGCATACGCGATTTCCAGCTCGTTGAGGTTCTCCGCCGGGTAGACCAGCCGCCGGTCGTCCATCCGCACCACCATGGAGCGGCTGCGCACGTCGATGGACTCCACGATGCCGATGTCGCCGTTGTAGGCACCCACGCCCTGTTCCCCGCCGATGCGCTGCCACGTTATCTCGTAGTTATTGCGCACCTGCATCACTTTGTCCCCCACCCGGAAGACCCGGGCCGCGCTCTGCAGCTCCGGCTTGCCCTTCCTGGGCGGGTTGAGCATGGCCTGCAGCTCCGCGTTGAGGGCCTGGGTGCCGGTGGGGCCGAGCTTCGTGGGGCAGAGCACCTGAATATCCTTCACCGGGTCGAACTGGTAGCTGCGGGGCAGACGGGTGGTCACAAGGTCGCAGACCAGCTTCTGGGCCGCGTCGCCGTCGGCTTCGAGGAAGAAGAAATCGTCCGTCTTTCCGCCCTTTTTCAGCGGTTCGCCCGAGATGATGTGGTGGGCGTTCTCCACGATGAGGCTCTGAGCGGCCTGCCGGAATATCTCGTTGAGGCAGACCGTCGGCACCAGCCCGGAGCGGATGGTCTCGCCGAGGATATTGCCCGGGCCGACGCTGGGCAGCTGGTCGGCGTCGCCTACCATAATAATACGGCAGCTGTACCGCAGTGCCGCAATGAGGGCCTGGAACAGCTTGACGTCCACCATGCTCATCTCGTCGAGGATGACGACGTCGCACTTGAGCAGGTTCTTGTCGTTGTGGATGAAGCTGACCACGCCGCCGGTGTAGTCCACTTCCAGCAGGCGGTGGATGGTGGAGGCTTTCCGTCCCGTCAGCTCGCTCAGACGCTTGGCGGCGCGGCCTGTGGGAGCACAGAGGGCTACCCGTTCGGCCTCGTTCTCCAGCAGCTGCAGGACGGCGTTGACCGTGGTGGTCTTGCCGGTGCCGGGGCCGCCGGTGAGGACAAGGCAGTTCTCGGTCATGGCCTTGCGGATGGCTTCCTTTTGGAGCGGCGCGTAAGCAAAGCCCTGCGCCAGTTCCAGTATTTGGATGTTCTTGTCGAGGTTTCGGGCCGTCTGCTTCCCGCGCCTGGTCAGCATGGCCAGACGGTCGGCGATGTCCTGCTCTGCGGCCAGCAGATCCGGCAGATAAATATACGGTGCGCCGTCGAACATCCGCACCGCCAGTTTCCCGGTCTGGATGCAGCTGTCCAGCGCCGCCGCCAGCTTTTCGGGGGGCTGGTGGATGAAGCTCGACGCCGTTTCCAGCAGCTGCGCCCGGGGCAGACAGGTGTGGCCGTTGCCGGCGTTGTGGCGCAGGGTGCGCAGAAGGGCGGCTTCCAGCCGCTGGGCGCAGTCCCCTGCCATCTGGTAATACTGGGCGATGCTGTCGGCGTGGCGGAAGTCCAGCTGCAGCGGTTCGCCGCAGAGCAGGTAGGGGTTCCGCTGGATGGCCTGCATGGCCCCTGGCCCGAAGGTGCGGAAGACTTCCATCGCCCGGCGGGGACTGATCTCGAACTGAGCCAGATAGGCGATGAGCTCCCGCATTCCGAACATCCGCTTGAACTCCTGCTGGATGCGGTCGGCCTTGTCCGCCGAGATGCCCGGGATAAGGGTGAGCTGGGCGGGGTCGTTGGCGATCACTTCCAGCGCCGCCGCGCCGAATTTGTCAATGATCTTATCCGCCGTCCGTGCGCCGATGTAGGGCAGCGACCGGCTGGCGAGGAAGGCGTAGACGGCCTCGAGGTCTTTGGGCATATCCGTCTCGCACTCCTGTGCGTGGAACTGTCGGCCATAGGTGGCGTGGTTCTCGTAGCTGCCCCGGCAGACGACGCTTTCGCCCGCGTGGAGCTCTCCCACCACACCGCACACAACGGTGACGACACCACCGCCCGACACCTCGAACACGGTGTAGCCGTTGTCCTCGTTCAGGTAGATGATGTCCTCTACCGTGCCTTCCAGCCGTTCCAGCTCCTGCTCCATCGTCCCGCCTCCTCGTTTTGACACAACTATATATAGTATAGCGGTTTTGGGGGGATTTGTAAATACAACGAGGCAGCTCTTTAAGGCTCCCCCTTTGGGGGAGCTGGCGAGCGGAGCGAGACTGAGAGGGCAAGGATGCTACAGAAAGACAAAAAGCACAGCGATAGCACCGCTCTGACGGAGAGCCTGCTTATCGCTGTATGGCGGCTCTTGGGAGACGGGCTTGCCCTCTCCGTCATTGCTTCGCAATGCCACCTCTCCCAAAGGGAGAGGCTTGAGCGAAGCTCCCCCTCAGTCCTCCACCCGCGCTGCGGCAAGCTCCTTCGTCAGGCGCCTGCGCACTGCCAAGTACGCCGGGATGAGGAAGAAGCAGGCGAAGAACCATGCCACAGGGTTGGCGATGCAGGCCGCAAAGTAGCCCCAGAGCGGCACGAACCAGAAGCCCACCATGGCACGGGCGACCATCTCGGCCACGCCCGCGAACATGGCAAGGCCGGAATAGCCCAAGCCCTGGATGGTGTAGCGGTAGATGATGAGGACAGCCAGCGGGATGTAGAACACGCTGTTCCAGAAGATGAAGCTGCGGGCATTCGCCATGATCTCCACCTCGCTGCTCTCGAGGAAGAGGCTGATGAGCGGCACATCCAGCACACGCAGGATGAGGAAGGAGGCCACGCTGTAGACGCATCCAATGCCCAGCGCGGTATTGACGCCCCGGTCCACACGCTTGAGGTCGTGAGCGCCCATATTCTGGCTGGCGTAGGTGGTCATGGCGGTGCCGATGCTCTCCAGCGGCACCGAGAGGAACTGGGCGGCCTTGCTGCCTGCGGTCTGCGCGGCCACGATGCTGCTGCCCAGACCGTTCACCGCGCCCTGCAGCACGACGCTGCCGATGGCGGTGATGCTGCACTGCAGGCCCATAGGGATGCCCATGTTGCAGAGCTTGAGGCAGTGGCTGGCGCTCAGACGGCCCTCTTCCCTGCTCCATTTCAGCTCCGGGTAGTGGCGGCCGATGTAGATGAGACTGCCGATGCCCGCCACCGCCTGACTGAACACGGTGGCGAAGGCCGCGCCGAACGCCCCCATCCGGAAGGTGAGGATGCAGAGCAGGTCGAGGCCGATGTTCAGCACGCTGGCCACCAGCAGGAAATAGAGCGGCCGCTTGCTGTCGCCCAGCGCGCGCATGAGGGCGCTGGTGACGTTGTACAGCAGGGTGAAGGGGATGCCCCAGAAGATGGTGCGGATGTAGATGTCTGCGATGTCGATGATGTTGTCGGGGGTGTTGGTCCAGACCAGCACCGCCCGGGTCAGGGCCACCGTCACCACCGTGAGCACGACGGCGAAAAAGAGGCTCAGCCAGACGGTATTGGCGGTGTAGCGCCGCATCTCTCTGTAGTCCTTCGCGCCGAAGGTCCACGAGATGGGGATGGAGAAGCCGCAGGCGATGCCGTTGACGAAGCCCAGCACCAGATAGTTCAGGCCGCCCACGCTGCCCACCGCCGCCAGCGCATCCACGCCCACGAAACGGCCCACGATGATGGTATCGGCCAGATTGTAGAACTGCTGGAACAGACTGCCCAGCATCAGCGGCACCGCAAAGGCAAGGATGAGCTTGAGCGGGCTGCCCTGTGTCATGTCTTTTGTCATACAAAGCCCCTCCCCGGGCGGTCACTTAACATTTCTTTGCCGAATCTTTACCGACAAAAACGCCCTGCCGGACGAGGGGCAGGACGTTTTGCGTTTCATGAGTGGTATTATACTCAGCTCATCGTGATTTTGCAAGGGGTTTTGGGCAGATTTCTTCGTACAACATTGCTATTCTCTATCGGTGGTTTTTGGTGATTGTGCGCAGTGGAGCGGCAGGTCTGCCTCCGGGAGAGCTTACGGGCCTTATTCCGCGTAGTGCGCCAAAAACTGCTTGGTGCGCTCCTCCTGGGGGTGGTCGATGAGCTGGCGGGCCGGGCCTTCCTCCACCACGACGCCGCCGTCCATGAACAGGATGCGGTCGGCCACGTCCCGGGCGAAGTGCATCTCATGGGTGACGATGATCATGGTGGTCTTGCGGTCGGCGAGGTCCCGCAGGACGCGGAGGACTTCGCCGGTCAGCTCCGGGTCGAGGGCGCTGGTGGGCTCATCGAAGCAGAGGATGTCCGGGTGGAGCGCCAGTGCGCGGGCGATGGCCACCCGCTGCTGCTGGCCGCCGGAGAGCTGGTGGGGGTAGTGGCCTGCCCGCTCCGACAGGCCCATCTGGGCCAGCAGGTCGCGGGCCTGTGCTTCCAGCTGGGCGTGGATGGCCTTTCTGTTGGCCTTGTAGTCGGGCTGCTCCTTCGCCAGAAGCTCCCCCGCCAGCATCACGTTTTCCAGCGCGGTGTACTGGGGGAAGAGGTTGAAGTTCTGGAACACGAGGCCGAAGTGGAGGCGCTTTTTCCGCACCTCGCTCTCCCGCTGGGTGGCAGGGTCGGCGGCGTCCCACATGGTCTCGCCGTTCACCCGGATGACGCCGGTGTCGGGACGCTCAAGGAAATTCAGGCAGCGCAGCAGCGTCGTCTTGCCCGAGCCGGACGAGCCGATGATGGCCAGCGCCTCGCCCTGTTCCAGTGTGAGCGAGATGTCCCTGAGAACCTTCGTCTCGCCGAAATTCTTCCCGATGCCAGAGGCTTCGAGTAATGCCATAGTTCATATCCTCCTTAGCAGCGGAAATAGTCCATCTTTTTCTCGGCCCAGTCCAGCAGCAGGGTGAGTGCGCCGACAAAGACGAGGAAGAAGATCGCGGTGGAAAACAGCGGCCAGATAAGGCCCTTGGCGCTGTACTCCTTCGCCATCATGATGATCTCCTTGTTGGCGATGACATTCGCCAGCGAGGTATCCTTCACCAGCGTGATGACCTCGTTGCCCATCGGGGGCAGGATGCGCTTGACGACCTGCAGGAGCGTGACCTTGAAGAAGATCTGGCTCTTGGTCATGCCCAGCACCTGACCGGCCTCGGTCTGGCCTTTCGGCACAGCCTCGATGCCGCCGCGGTAGATCTCAGAGAAGTAGCAGGCGTAGTTGATGGCGAAAGCCACCACCGCCGCCACCAGACGGCCCGAAGAGCCGGAGGGCCAGGGGTTGGTCATGCCCAGCAGGCCGGGGCCAAGGTAGATGACGATAATCTGGAGCATCAGCGGCGTACCGCGGATGACCCACACGAAGGTCTTGACGACGCCCCGCAGCGGTGCGCACCGGCTCATGGAGCCAAAGGCCACCACAAGGCCCAGCGGCAGCGAAAACAGCAAGGTCAGAAAGAACAGCTCACAGTTGAGCGCGAATGCGCCGGTCAGACGCTCCAAAATCACAGTCACAGAATCACTACACCTATCCGTTTATCATGTAAGTTACTCAGCCAGAGTCAGGCCGTACTTGTCGGCCAGAGCCTGCATGGTGCCGTCAGCCTTCAGCTCGTCGAAAGCGTTGTCCACAGCCTCGGCCGCGTCGCTGCCCTTGCGGAAGGCCACGCCGTACTCCTCGACGTTCAGCTCATCCACCATCCTGAGGTTTGCGTAGTCGGTCCCCTCGCCGATCATGGCAGAGGCCAGAGTCAGGTCGAGGACGGCGGCGTCAGCGGTACCGGCGGCGACTTCCATCAGGCAGTCGGTCTGAACAGCCTTGGAGATGAAATCCGCCTGAGACAGGTCGGCGTTCTCGGTGATGGTGGTCTCACCGGCAGAGCCGGCCTCGGCCACCACGGTCTTTCCGATGAGGTCGGCGGTGGAGGTGTAGTCGGTGCCGTCCTTCACCACGACGACCTGGGCGTTCTTGACGTAGGGCTTGGTGCAGGCCATGTTCTCTTCCCGGTCATCGGTCAGGGTCAGGCCGTTCCAGATGCAGTCGATGCTCTTTGCAGCCAGCTCGGTCTCCTTGGTGTCCCAGTTGATCTCCACGAACTCCGGCTCGACACCCAGCTTTTCGCAGACGGCGGTGGCCAGCTCGGTATCGAAACCGGTGAAGTTGCCGTCGGCGTCGGTGTAGTTCATCGGCTCATAGACGGTGTAGCCGATGACCATTTTGCCGTTGGACTGGATATAAGTCAGGTCGCTGTCAGCGGCCGCGGAGCTTGCCGGGGCGGCTGAGGCGGCGGCAGAAGAAGCAGCCGTGGAAGTGGATGCAGAACCGCCGCAGGCGGCAAGGCTCAGTGCCATCGCACCGGCCAGAAAAGCAGATACCAGACGTTTCATATACAAATTCCTCCTTTAGAAGCAGTGCTTCAGAAGCGGCGCTTCGTTTTACCGCTTTACCATGCTAAATTGTTAAACTGTGACTATAGAATAGCGCGTTTTGCCCCGTTTTGCAAGAGGAAAACCGATTTTTTTGCGTTTTGCCCGCAGACCGCCCCTTTCCGATCGGGTTTTCGGTGTATTTGTACAAAGGACAGGGCGTTCCGCAAGGCTCTCCCTCTGGGAGAGCTGGCGCGAAGCGCCTGAGAGGGCAAGCCCGTCTCCCAAGAGCCACCACCCAGCGATCAGCAGACCCTCCGTCAGAGCGATACTATCGCCGCGCAGCTGCTTCGCCATGAGCATCCTAGCCCTCTCAGTCTCGCTCCGCTCGCCAGCTCCCCCAAAGGGGGAGCCATTGGCAGGCCGGTCAGGCCCACGCGGGACGAGCAAAGTTTGATTTTATCGGAAACAGTAGTGCCCTGCTGCAGAGAGCAGCAGCTTCGGGACAATATCCCTTGTCAAGCTGCTGTGGATCTCTGTAGCAGGGCACTATCTTTTATGCCATATTGAGCTTTCAGCGGTCAGCGGAAAGTAGCCCGGCACGCCAGTGCCTCTCCCTATGGGAGAGGTGGCTGCGAAGCAGACGGAGAGGGCTAGGACGCCGCCGCAGAGGCGTCAGCTTCTCCCCGGGATGTCGCCTACCATGATGACGAAGAGCCAGGGTTTGCCGTTCTCATCCTTCCACCTTCCGAAGCCGACCCGGTAGCTGGATGCGAGGAAGCTGATAGTGGTCCAATTATTCTCATTCGGTTCCGGCAGTACCGGTCTGTAGTTGTTACAGAGGTCGATGGCCTGCTTGACGGGGTCGTCCGAGCCTCTGTCCTCTCCACAGTAGAAGATGACCTGTTTGTTGGTGGTGCTTCCATCCTCAGAGCTCACCTGTGTGTACCTCTCCGCCGCCTCACTCAGCTGTAGGTCGGCCTCGCAGGTGATGTTCACGCCACGCTGCACATTTATGATGTCTGCCAGAGCCTCGGCACGGAGGGTGTCCGCCGGCTTATCGCCCGGCTTATCGCCGCAGCCGGTGAGCAGGGCCAGCGTCATCACGCCCGCGAGGGCAAGGGCAAACAGCTTTTTCCATTTCATCGTCGTTTCCTCCTCTGTCAGTTCTGCGGGGTCTTGATGGTAGCGTACGTTTCCAGTACGAGGTAATAGCGGCGGCCGTCACTCTTTTTGCCCGTCATTGTAAAGGCTATGGCTTGCAGAGTCGATGTGTTGGGAGCTAGCGGAGCAATCACTATCTCCTGGATGTACTTCATACTCTCCGCCTGCGCCAGCGCACTCTGCTCCGGCTTCACTTCTCCATACCAAAGATAAACACTGCCTGTCACCAGATAGTCCTTCAATTCATTTTTAATGATGTTCCGTGCCTCCTCGGTCAGCCCACCCTTTTCATCCTTCAGCCAGTCCGGCTGGAACTGCCGTGCGATGACCTTGAGCTTTCTGTCCAGCGTCTCGTCCTTCTGATAGTCAGCAAATTGTCCCCTCCTGTACCGGAAATACTCTTCTACCTGCTTGGCTTGGGAGCCGCTGTCCGAGCATCCGGTGAGCAGGGCCAGCGCCATCACGCCCGCAAGGGCAAGGAGTCGTTTTGCAGTTTTCATCGTCGCTACCTCCAATCGTGGGGTGTGTCTCGGTG
>PPYF01188284.1_pt1 | contig 22171 bp, 24 predicted proteins | sample 1559871 | NCBI WGS metagenome assembly PPYF01 (sample SAMN08240021, study PRJNA423297) | Human gut metagenome, whole genome shotgun sequencing project.
GTATATAATATACTTTTATTTTTAATATATAGAAGATTGCCGACATTGTACAAATCAGCCTAACATCTGATTTTACATATACACCAGACTTGAATAATACATAGAGTAATGGTTACATAGAGATTATTAGTACATTTTGTATAACAAGTTAATTATAAAAGTTTAAGTTTGACTTTAAGCTGAGTATTATACATTAACAGTAATAAGGATAAGGAAACAGAAAGGATTAAGTACTACTAGATAATATAAGATGTTAGCATAGTAACAAGTGTCATATCTATTGCAGCATATTTAGTAATAGATTCAAGATGTATTAATAGTAAATTATAAATAAGGGAGTTGATGAGGTGAGCAGTAAAAAATACTATATAGCCTATGGGAGCAATCTAAATTTGGAGCAGATGAAAAGGAGATGTCCTACAGCACAAGTAGTTGGAGTATCAGAACTTGTGGGGTATAAGTTGACATTTAAAGGAGCTTTAACAAATGCTTATGCAACAATAGAAGAAAGCACAGATTGTACAGTGCCAGTGCTGATATGGGAATTACAACCACAAGACGAAAAAGCTCTAGACAGATATGAAGGATATCCAAGTTTTTATTTTAAAGAAATGCACACTGTAGTAGTAAATAAAGAGTCAATTGAAGCAATGGTGTATATCATGAATAAAAAATATAAAGTAGGTTTTCCAAGTGCTGATTACTTTGATGTTATAAGGAAAGGCTATAATGATAATGGATTAAGCATAGAGTATTTGGAAAAATCATTAATAGAAAGTAGTGAGTTAGTTAATACACAAGGTGAATGAGTGGGGTATAGAAGAGTTTTGAGGAACGGTATTACTTCAAGAAAGTATAATTTACTAAGATATAGTGTTATTTTTTAAGTTCAAAGTTAAGCTAATGTATACATTAATAATAAGTGATATTCTAAGGACTGCTAATAATTACATTACAAGCATAATAAAATGTAGAGATAAATAAGATAAGACACTAATCTATAGCTTTTGATAATGCAGGTAGTTGAATATGTAAAGAAGAGTTTTGCTATTTAATATCCAAGATTAACTTTTTAAAAAGCAGTTATCAATAATTAGGTTCTGTTACTAGTGGGGTATACTTGAGCTAAGAAAAAACCAATGATGCAAATGTATGTTCTGGTAAACATAATAAAAAGTATTTGTCCTATAATTTTATTTCTATATACAAATTAAATACGTGGGCAAAATTAGCTCTACACAGGCTCTATAATAGATATATAGTATATTTTTATTATATAAAATAAAATCGCTTACGATGGCACACAGTGCAGATGAAATAAATGGAATTATATTGGATGAAATATTAATGTTTTATATAAGTGAGTATTGATACGGGTTTTAATTGATGTGATATTAAGACTATGAGTTTATAGATAAGTACTTTATATATTATTTATAAGTTGATATTACTTTTTTTATATGCTAAAATTGTTATTGAGAATAACAAGAATAATAAAAAGCGGTGTACCACTCATTCCTACGCCAATAGGAATGAGCAAGGCATGGTGTTACTACCACCACACAATATAAGCATAAGCTTACGATACACACAAGTCTATTATATCCGAGTTTTAGGGTAAATTCAATAGATGTATATTGTGTTATTAAGTAAGCTATGTTTGTTACCTTTTGTAATATAGATTTATAACAAGGTTGTGTGGACGCATGCAACCTTGTTCTTGTTTTCTCAAAAATACTCCTAGTAGCATAGTTTGGCTACTTTGCTATTAGGGGTATGTTTGAGAAATAAGCAATAGTAGAACTAGGTTTTAATAAGTAGTTATTATTTACTTAGTTCTTTTTTTGTATTATGAAAGGGGATGGATAAAATGTTTAAAAAGATAGTAAGACTTCAAGAAAGTTCTCCTTAAACCATGAGTTGTATTTAAATAGGTTAAAAGTAATAAATTGACTTAATTTCCAATGAGACATATAATTTATTATGGAGTAATAAATCTAATTATGGAACTAATATTTATAATTTTAAGTTAAAGAGAGAGTTATAAAGAAATAAAAGGAGTGAACAATATGAATAAAAGTATAAAAACATTAGTTGTTGGGATGCTAGGGGTATTATTAACAACAGGGGCAGTAGCCAAATCAGCTTCAGCATCCGTATGGGATTCTGTAAAGGACGGAACTTTCAACCAGAAGTATCAAACTGAAAGTACAGTTCAAAGCAACCAGAATTACTCACATGAGGCTACTGGTTTAGTAGCAACTAAGGAGGACGCCTTAAAATACGAGGGTTGGAGTGTAGTTAACGGTAACGCCAACCAAATCCTATTTGTTAGAGGTGGTGCTTTTGTCAGTGGTTGGTTAGGTGAAAACAGTAACTGGAGTTACTTTGACCCAGCTACAAACTACCTAGTAAGAAACCAATCTAGGGTTATAGACGGCAAAGAGTATTACTTCTACGAAGATGGAAGCATGCTCCATAACAGTTACAAAGATGGTTATTACTACGGTTCTGATGGTGCTAAGACAAGCACTTACGATGCAAATGCCTACGGTAACTACACAGGCTTAGTTCGTGTAGGTAAGATGGTAAATGGTAGTATAGCACTAGAGGATATCACAGTTCAAGAATACGAAAACAGGGTAGTTCAAGGGACTATAAAAGCAAGAGTAGATGCATTTGGCACTAACGGCTCAAGTAATATAGGGCATAGCTTAGTAGTTTATTCAGTAAATTAAATAGTATCTCAGTTTAATTATATGAAATATGATGACTTAGTTTAACTTCCAGCTACTTTTAAGTAGCTCAATAGTGTAACCTGTGAGGTATTTATATAAACTATGGACTGAGATACATTTGACAAGTTAATCGTGTACAGTTTTTTTATACTTTATAGTATAGAGTCAATTGAACAGTTCAGTAGGTTTTAAGAATAGAGACCAATGAACTGTGCTTAAATATTATATTTATCCCCTCCTTTTTAAGAGGTTATTTACTTAGTTCAGTAAGTAGCATAATAAGTATAAGATAGTATTACTTTTAAGATGATAAAAGTAAATTAGAGCGTAACCTGAGAGGTTTAGAAAGGTGTTTTTATGAAAAGTAAATATTTGGTTAAGATGTTTTGTATAGGAGTAACAGTATTCTCTTTGACATCACTATTACCACAGAGAGCAAGTGCAGAATGGAAAAAAGATAGTAAGGGATGGTGGTATGAGAATGGAAGCTCTTATTATATAGGATGGAAGTATATAAATGGTAAGTGGTATTATTTTGATAACCAGGGGTATATGAAAACAGGGTGGATTCAAGAGAATGATAGTAACTGGTATTATTTGGATGAGACCGGAAAGATGCTATCGAATACTACTACTTCAGATGGATATATATTAAAGGCTGATGGTTCATGGGATTCAACTGTTTCTACAGTGAATAATAATCAAGCTAATAAACTACAAAAGGTTAGCCAAAAACCAAGTGATGAGAAGTTAAAACAAGCAGAAAAGAATAGTTGGTTTGAGGATAATGGAAATAAATATTTTAAAATTGAAGATAATAAGTATGCAACAGGATGGTTAGCTATAGATTTAGGAATATATTATTTTGATGAGAATGGAGTTTCTCAGACTGAGCCTTTTATTTTAGATGGAGTTGAATATTATCCTAAAATTATAGGTATGCCAGAGAAGTTTCAAATGATTGATGGAGCCCCTTATATAAACACAGCTATAGCAACTGGAAAATTTAAGAATGGATATGATCCAATTAAGTTTAAAGCGCCAGATGATCCAACAATTGAAATTTATGATTATGAGTCACAATTAAAATCAATCGGTTCGAAATTAAATATAGTGAGGGATATTAACGGACAAGTGTTAAATGAAAAAGTTAAGTACGATGAGGATACTAATACAATAACTATAAGAAAAGGAAGAGATTTTTCTATTGCTTGTTTTGAGTTTCACTCTCCTACAGAAAAATATCAAGTACCAGCTTTTACAGCGTATTTTAAAAGTGAAGATTCAAGCATTGTTGAAACAGATGTTCAGATTGGATTCTTGGATGGGTATATAAATGGTGTGATACCAAGAATTATAACGAAGAAAGTTGGTAAATCTAAGGTTACTTTTAATGCTAATAATATTAAACAAACATTTAATATTATTGTTACAGAATAAGCATAGTATTTGTATAATAAATATATAGAGACAGGCAGGACAGATTAATCCTTGCCTGTTATTATTTTATTAAGTAGTAGTAAGGATATCAAATATTGGGTTATGATTTTAATATTCCTTATGTTACAATGGCAAGATGTTTAAATGATATGTGGGAGTTAGAAGACATAGTACAGTATGCAAATTGTATTGACAAAGGGGTAGTTTATAAAGGCAAGTGGTATCCTAATACAATAGAGCTTGCAGAAGAGTATAACATTTCATATGAAGAATTTTGTAAGCAGAAGGCAAATCCAAGAATAACCAAGTTACATCAAATATTAAAAGATAATTAGTTGAAAATTTTCAACAGTAGCAGTATTGAGTTATTGTTGAAATAAAGCAAGTTATTTTAAAAAGTTAAAGCTATTAAATATGTTTTTAATACTTATTCAATATGTAGATTAATATTAAATTATAGTGAAATTTTATGACAGATGACAGACTTGAACTTTATTTTAAAGGTCGAGTCTGTTTTTATATTGAATGAGTAATTTTCGTAAGAATGCGTATGGAGTAATTTTAAAAAAATCTAAGTTTTAAAGTAGAAACTTCATGAAGGGAATTTATATGTGAAATCATTGTATTAATAATGTAAGAAAAATTTATAGGTTTATTTAGATTTTAAAGTTATTAAGCATGGGGTATACAAGTAAGTATGTATATACTTTTCAAATTAATAGAAAAGCTTAATATAGTTGATTAAGATTTTAAGCTATGTGGAAAATAGATAGAAGCAATTAAAATACAGAATATTAAGAGTTGTTTTGATTATAGTAAGCTCTACTTATTATTTATAAATAATAAGTAGAGGAGGTGTTATATATGAAGAATATTATATTAAGTCAAAATATAAATTATAAGAAGCTTAATGATGCTAATGTGATTTGTGATTCCAAGAACATAGTAGATAAGGTTAGATTAAATTTAAATAATGGTGATACAGTTATAATTAATAGTATTTCAGACTTTAATACAGTGGAAGACCTTAAGAAAATAATTATAAAAATTACAGAAAAATATCAAGCAACATTGATTTGTATTAATGAACCAGATTTTAATATAATTGGTGGAAAGGTTGATGAAACTATAATTCAAATAATAGAAAATATGAGCACTAAAGAAAAATCCATGTCAAGAAATGCTATAAATTCAGCTGATGCATATTTAATTAGCTACACATTGTTAGAATCTATTAGTGTAGTAGCACAGAGTCTAGCTAAATAAATCAAAGTAACAACTTAATGAAACTATTATGATTAGAGCAGTAAAGATGAAAGACACAGTTTATTTTAAATTGTGTCTTTTTTCTGTCTAAAAATAAGTTTTAACTTTAAATATAAGCTATGATTAAGATTACAAAAATGTAATCTTCTTAGGGGTATTCAGAGGCTATTTTTGAAATAATATATTTCAAAAAAGTAATCCCAAAAAGCTTCAAACAAGAAGTAAATACCTATTTATTTGTTTGTTTTTTTATTTTTTATATATTTTACTTGGGAATTCTAAGTTAAAGATATATAAGAAGAGGATGCAAAATATATCGGAGAAAAGCTTCAATATTTTGCATAAAATATTTTTTGAAGTTTATAAGTAGGAGGGATAGCAGATGAAAACAATATTTAGAGAGCTCGATGATGCTTTTAAAGTACTATTAAGAATGGATGAGAGTGATGATACTAAAATAAGGTATAAAGCTTTAATTGAACTTCAGAAGTACATAGATGGTTTTTCGTGGTATACTGGGAGCGCTAAGATAAGAGATGAAATTGAAAAGTATTATAAATTACCCATCAGTCACTGGGCATATAAGACTGGAAGAAGCCCTAAAAATTGCAACCTAATATTGAAGCGCTCAAGCGATACTATTAGAGAGTGTATAGGGTACGATAAAGTTGATAAAATTTTAAATGGAACTTTGAGTGATGTGAAACATGTAGGAAATTCTTTAGTGGTAGCTTCTTTGTATGCAAGATTTGCAAGTGAGTTTATTATAGAGGATGCTCTAAGAAGAACATGTAGATATCAATGTAGCAATGAGTATGATATTTCAGAGCTTCAAGTAGAACTGAAATTCTTAAGTGCTTTTACAAAATGGTCTTGGGAGTTTAATATTGGAAAAATAAATAACGATAAGATGGCATATATCATTCAAGTACTAAACTCTACAGAAGCGGGGTATTTAGATGATAAGGTGAGCTTTTTGCAGTATTTTGCAAAACATAAGGATATGCACTTACTAGATGAATAGATATGTAGTGCTTTAGTATAATTAAATATTTATAGCGCTACAAATAGTGCACAGAGGCTCACAGAGGCTTCCATTAGGTATACCCTTATGGAAAGTCTTTATATATAGTTTATATGCTTCAATAGGGTTACATTTTCAATTATGAAATATACCATAATTAAAGGTGATTCTAAAGGCATAGTTTTAATAAATTAGATTTGAAGGAGGTAAGCTAAAATGAGAGTGGGGTATATAAGAGTGTCTACAGTTGAACAGAACACTGCAAGACAAGAGGTGTTAATGCAGGAGCTTGATGTAGACAAGGTGTATATTGAAAAAGTTAGTGGTAAGAATGTTAACGATAGATTGAAACTTCAAGAGATGCTTGAATTTATAAGAGAAGGCGACATTGTTGTGGTTGAGAGTATTAGTAGACTTGCGAGAAATACAAAAGACTTACTTGAAATAGTAGAAAAATTAAAAAATAAAGGGGTAGTATTTATAAGCAAAAAAGAAAATATAGATACAGATACACCATCAGGACAGTTTATGCTGACTATTTTTGGGGCAGTTGCACAGCTTGAGCGTGATTATATATTACAACGTCAGCGAGAAGGAATAGCAATTGCAAAACAGGAAGGGAAATATAAAGGTCGTAAGCCGATAGAGATTGACCAAGATAAATTTAAGATTTTATATGAGAAGTGGAAAAAAGAAGATATTACAGCAACAGAATTTATGAGCCAGATAGATTTAAAGCCAACAACATTTTATAGAAAAGTTAGGCAGTATGAAAAAAAATGTTTAAGAAGTTCATTTTAAATTTAGGCTAGATTTACTTAAAGCCTTGTTTAGTAATAAAATTTTAAGCTACTATTTAAGCTGACTTATATACTTTAAATTTAAACTTTAAAGTAAGGAGAGTTACGTAATGGAATTATTTAAAATTAAAAAATTAAGGGAAAACCCTGAAAAAGAGATATTGAAAGAACTAGAAATGAATTATGATCAAATTGAAGTTTTAAAGTCAAAGGATATAATGGAATTTTTAAGTTGTAGGAAAACAAGATTTGAAGAAGTGGTGAATAGTGATTTTTATAAGTTACCTGTTGTACAAATAGGAAGAACACATTATACAACAAAAAAGCAGTTGATTAAATTTGTAGAGTTAAATAATAGTCAATATGATAACTATAGGAATAATATTCTTAGAAATAGCAATAAGTATGATAATTGTGGAGCAATCTTGACAAAAACTCAGTTAAGAGAAATGTTTTGTATGTGTGAGAAGAAATTTTCTAAGCTTATTCAAAGTGAGGGATTTCCAGGTAGACAAATAGGGGGTAGTTATGTTACAACAAGTAGAGCACTACAAAATTGGTTTTTTGCAAATGAGAAAGAGAAGATAATGCTTAAGTATTAATATTACAATCTATATTCAAATTCCCAGAAAATCTCCAGCAAAAGTTTTTTATAAGCTGTAAAGCTCTTTGTTATAAGGGGTTTATTAAAATGAAGAAGGGGGTTCAAATCCCCTTCTCTCCGCCAATTATAGAAGGCGCCTATACATATGTTATGTGTATAGGGGCTTAATAGATTTATATAATATTTTTGCATTATTATTAATAAGTAGCTATGTGGTTTATAAATATTTACAAGTATGGATATATGATATAATTATTCTATAAAGTAATTTATAGAAATGAGGGAGAAATGTGAGAGTAATAGCTGTGGAAGATCTACATATAAAGTCTGTTGAATAGTTGATGATGCTTTATATGGAGAAAAATTATTATCATCAATTTTATTCAGTAAGTAAGCAGGCTTTAGATCCTTAATATTAATTGAGGAATGGGGTTTTATTATGAAATATGTAAATGCTATGGAAATACTTCCTAAAGAGCTTATTTTTGAAATACAAAAATATGTGGAAGGTAATATAATATATATTCCCAATAAATCGGGAAAACGCACTAGATGGGGAGAAAAGACTGGTGCTAAAATTAAATGCAGACAGAGAAATAATGAAATTAGAAATTTATACAGAAATGGATATTCATTAGATGAACTTTCAAAAAAATATTACCTTTCTGTTGAAACTATAAAGTTATAGATATGGAGAAGTATTATAGAAAAGGAGTGTTTAATCATTTTTCACAGGACTGCAAATGTTCAGTGTCAATTACTAATAAAATTGATGTTACAAGACTTGTTGAAATTTCTAAAAAATCAGGAACAAAGTTCTATATATAATTTCAAAGGTATTAAACTCAAGAGAAGATTATAGAATGTCTTATTTATACAACACCAATGAACTTATAGTATATAATAAGATTAATCCAACACAGTATGTTTTTCATGAAGATACAGAAACATGTATACCAGTTTACACAGAATATTTTAGTGATTATAAAGTTTTTTATAAGGCTTGTGAAGATGATATAAAGAGAGGAAAGGAAACAAGAGAATATGTTATTGATTCAGCAAAGTATCCCAATTGGTTTGATGCATCATATATTTCATGGCTTTCCTATGATTCTTTAAATATTGAGCTTCCAGATGGATATCTCTACTTTATGCCAATAATAAATTGGGGAAGGTTCAAGAATGAAAATGGAAGATTGATAATGCCTGTTAGTGTAAGAATGAATCATGCAGCAGCTGATGGATATCTTGTTTCAAAGGTATTCTTGATGCTTCAAGATGAAATAGACTATTTCAATTTTTGTAATGAGGTTTAATTTAGGAAAAACTATTGGTGGAAGATATTGTGTATTTATAATAAGTCATACTGTTGATGCTGTGCAAAATGCATGGATGGAGATATTTTCTGAGTTATCAAAAAGAAAATATGAATTTGATGATAGAAGACCTATTGTTGAGCGCTATGCAATGCAAATGATAAATAAGCATCAGTGCGAAATTTGTGTACCAATATTATAAAAGAAATTGCAAGTTGTAGAGAAGTAATAAAAATTAATAATTTTTAGAATAGGTTATAGATAATATTAATAATGAGAAAAGTGCAGCATATTAGAAAAAATGCTGCACTTTTTTAGTGTGAAAATATTTAAATTATGCCTTCTAATAAAGAATTTAAATTTGATAATTTTTTAAAATTGAAATAATTTTAAAAAATTATTTGGTTTGATAGATATTGCGTCTCATATTACGAAGCATTAAGTGTAAGGTATAGTTAACTATGCATGTGATGATTCGTCTTTTGTAACAGGAATGATTCATGAAGTTGCAGGTGGGTATGCACTAGGAACCCCTCAATATGCAGAGTATAGCCAAAGATAAATTTTTATTTTAAAATAGTATTAGATATAATTTTTAAATAATATTGAAGAGCTAAAATAAATTATATCTCTTCAATATTAATTAATTACTTATTTGAAAATTGATTATGCTATTCATCAAGAACTTCTTTAATAGATTCTAAGCATGTCTTAACTGCAAACTGCATTTCATCAGGTTCTATAGTAAGAGGAGGATTAAAATATAGTATATCTCCTATAGGTCTTAAAAGAAGCCCTTTTTCTAAAGCTTTTTTATAAACTTGATAGCCTATTCTTTTTTTAGAATCAAAAGGTTTTTTAGTATTTTTATCTTCAACTAATTCAATTGCATTTATAAGGCCTTGACTTCTTATATAACCTGCATATTTGTAATCCTTGAATGTGTTATATACTAAATCTTTGAAATATTGTCTCTTATCTTGAGAGTTTTCTATGATTTTTTCTTCTTTAAGAATTTTTAAAATTTCTACAGCTACAGAACATGCAAGAGCATTCCCGCTATATGTATGACTGTGCATAAATGCTTTTCCCTTATTATAATCATCATAAAATGCATTATAAATTTCATCAGTACTTATACATAAAGCCATTGGAAGATATCCTCCTGTTAAGCCTTTTGATACACACATTATGTCTGGTGATATATCTGCATGGTCACATCCAAACATTTTTCCAGTCCTTCCATATCCCATAGCTATTTCATCATCAATAAGATGAACATTATATTTGTCGCATATTTTTCTTAATTTTTTTAAATATATAGGTGAGTACATTCTCATTCCAGCAGCACCTTGAACAATAGGTTCAATTATAAATCCAGATGTTACATTACCATATTGTTCAAAAGATTTTTCTGCACTTTCAAAACACTCAGCATTACAGCTTTCTCTACATTTTCCGTATTTACATCTATAGCAGTCTGGAGCATCTACTCTTACTATATCAAAAAGTAGTGGCTTAAATATTTCAGCATATAAGTCCATACCACTTACAGATAAAGCACCAACTGTTTCACCATGGTAGGCATCAGATAGTGACATAAAGGTTTTTCTGTATACCTCACCTACTTGATAGTGATATTGAAAGCTTAACTTTATTGCAGCCTCAATGGCAGATGAACCGTTATCGGTAAATAAAAATTTATTCAATCCTTTTGGAAGGACTTCACATAATAATTCACATAATTCAATTGCGGGCTTGTGAGAAAAATTTGCAAATATAACATGTTCTAAATTATCTACTTGATTTTTTAATGCAGTATTTATCCTTTCGTTACAATGTCCAAATAAATTACACCACCATGAACTTATGATATCCATATATTTTTTTCCGTGGATATCATATAAGTACATGCCTTTTGCATGATCTATAACTATTGGTGGAAGTTTTTCGTAGTCTTTCATCTGTGAACAAGGATGCCATATATGTTTCAAATCTTTTTCTTCTAAGCTAATACTCATAACTATATCTCCTGGTATAAATTTAATAATTTATTTATATGGATATCTAAATTTTTATCATTTGTTTTCACTGTAGCTATTACTGGAATTCCTGTCAAACGCTCTACTGATTTTTTATTATCTCTATGCAGAAAATTATTTTCATCATAATTATTCATAATTATTCCTCTAACATTGATATTATTCGATTTTGCATACTCAACAGTTAAAACAACATTGTTAATAGTACCAAGTTCCGATGATGCAATAATGAATATATCAAGATTAAGTTCTTTTATAACGTCTTTAAGCATTATAAGCTGGTTGTCCATTCTTAGCGGACAAATTATTCCACCACTTCCCTCTACAGTTATATAGTCACAATTAGATTTTGCTTTTAAAAAATCTGATTTTATTTTATTCATTTCAATTGGATTACCTTCAATTTCTGATGCTAAATGTGGTGATACTGCTGTTTTATAAATATAAGAAACAAGATTTGTTGGGTCTTCTTTTAAATTACTAATATCAGCAACATATTTAGCATCTCCAGGAATAAGTTTATCATTTACTAAATCTGCTCCACTTAATGCAGCTTTATAATAAGAAGCATTTATATTGTTTTCTCTTAATAATTTTAATATTAATCCTGTGACATAGGTTTTTCCTATATCTGTTCCAGTTGCTGTAATAAAAATTCCTTTACTCATTTTTCACCTCATAATTTAAATATTCTTTGATATGAATTTTGAATTTTCTTCTGTGGATTGTATTGAGTTATTTATAACAGGAATTACTTTTTTTGCTACACATGTAGATATAAGACATAGTAGTATATCTCCAGGTACTGCAAGAATAAAGCAGTATAGTATTAATGTATATAATCCTATTGGAGAATTTATAAAATAGTTACCTATAGCATAGTAATAAATCATTCCAAACACATAAACTATAGCTAGATTACAAAAGCTGGCATATAATATATTTTTAAATGAAAAATTATTATTTTTATGAACAATATGTCCAGCAGCATAAGTTCCTGCATAAAATCCCAGTATATATCCAAATGTGGGATGAATAAAATATCCGATTCCTCCTCCTTCTGAAAAAATCGGAAGTCCTATAAGACCTAAAATTATATAGATACCAACTGCTCGACTTCCTACTTTTTTACCAAGCAACAATCCAGCAAGGTTGGTAAATAGAAATTGTAATGTGAATGGGCATATAGGAATAGGTATTTTTATAAATGCACCTACTGCTATAAGAGCAGCAAAAATTCCACAGAGTATATTATTTTTTACATTATTATTCATAAGATCCCTCCTATTGTAATATGTTAAATCCTTACAAGGAGATTGTCAACTTTAAAAAAAAATAAGTTGACAATATTCTGTATTATATAAGATTTTATATATAAATATCATCTGTTTAAAAAATTTGATATAATAGTAGGTAGGAAAATAGTATTTAAATATACATAGGATAAATTTTAAATTGATAGAGGTGACAAATATGACATATTATTGTCCACAATGTGGTAATGTTGTAGAATGTATAAAAGGATGTGGATCTACAGGATATTTTTGTAATACATGCAAGAAGCTAATATCAAGTAAAGCTGTATTGACAGAAAAACCACTAGAATTGAAAAAAGAAGATAAATAGGATTAATTTGATAGGCTGAAAAGTCTATCTTTTTTTATGAGAAAAAATTCAAAGTATAAAAAGGTCAAATATAAAGACTATAATTTTTAATTAATATTTTAAGATATGTGCTAGAACACATGTAAAGTTATACTAGAATTCATTGAATTTATGTATTATTAAAGATAAAATATAGACTAAAAGAAAATTATAGGCAACGATGTCAGAGTTAAAGTTTAAAATTAATTCTGGCATTTTTTTGTCTTTTAATAGTGAAATTACATGGGGGCTAAAAATGTTATCAGAAATATTATTTTTAATTGTTTTATTCTTTTCAAATGTAGTACAAGGGATTACTGGATTTGCAGGAACGGTTTTGGCAATGCCACCATCAGCATGTTTGATTGGATTGGATAATGCTAAGGTTATACTAAATGTAATGGCATTGATATCAGGATTATTAATAGCTATTATGAACTATAAAAATATAAGATGGAAAGAATTAATAAAAATAATCATATTTATGATTATTGGAATGGTAGTTGGAATTAAAATTTGTGAACTTGTTAATTCTGATAATGCTCTTCTTACCATATATGGAATAGTTATATTTATAATTGCATTGAAAAATTTGATTTTGAAAAAGGAGGTAACAGTCCCTCCATCAATATTACTAATTGTATTATTACTTTCAGGTATAATACATGGAATGTTTGTGTCGGGAGGAGCACTTCTTGTTGTCTATGCAGTGCAGGTTTTTAAAGATAAGGATGAATTTAGAGCAACAATTGCACCAGTATGGGTTTTTCTTAACACATATATGGCGTTTTCACAATATAAATCTGGTCTATTTACAAGTAGTAATATAAATTTAATATTACTAAGCATCATACCTTTATTTATAGCAACATGGGTTGGTGGAAAATTAGCTGAAAAATTAGATAAAAATATATTTTTGAATTTAACATATATCTTATTAATTCTTTCAGGGATGTCATTAATATTATAAACTTAGAAATTTAGGGGATTATATAGGTCTGTTTTATTAAAAGGTTTAATTGAACAGGTTAATAGATTGCTACTAAAATTGATTTATCTCGTTTAGAAAACAGATTAAGATTAAAAATAGTTTTATGATATAGTCTGTTGTGTTGCAGCACAAATAAAATTAGGCTTTGTTACATTGTAAAGATAAGGATAAAAAGATAAACTTAATGACATAGAAGACAAGGGCGTCTATTACATAAAAGTAATATGTGTCCTTTTTATTTTAGGGTAATTATAATTTTTGAAAATATTATTTTATTTTAGGAGGAAAAGAAAATGAGTTTAAATGGAAAAGAAATAGCAGAAATGCATCAAAAATATGTAATGCAGTCATGGGCAAAATCAGGAGCGGATACATTACCAATAGAGAGAGCAGAAGGAATTTATTTTTATGATTATGATGGAAAAAAATATGCGGATATGTCATCTTTGTTAGTATGCTCAAATTTAGGACATCAGCTTCCAGAAATTGTTGAAGCAATAAAAGAACAAGCTGATAAAATGTGTTTTATGGCACCTGCATATGCATCAGAACCAAAGAGTAAGTTAGCAAAATTATTAGTAGAAGCTGCAGGGGAAGATACTTACGGAAGAGTATTTTTTACAAACGGTGGAGCAGAATCAAACGAAAATGCTTTCAAAATGGCACGTATGGTTACGGGAAGAACTAAAATATTCTCATGCTATAGAAGTTATCATGGAGCAACTCTTGGAGCTTCAAATGCATCAGGTGACTGGAGAAGATATGTTGCTGAAGTTGGTGGTGCAAATGGATTTATTCACTTTATGAATCCACAAATGTATAGAGATGGATATACAAAAGGTGTAGATGATGCTGAAGCTACAAAGAGATATTTAGAAGCACTTGATTTACAATTACGTTATGAAGGAACACAAAATGTAGCTGCAATAGTTATGGAATCAATAGTTGGAGCTAATGGTGTAATTCTTCCACCAGATGGATATATGGAAGGTGTTAGAGCACTTTGTGATAAATATGGAATATTATTAATTTGTGATGAAGTTATGGCTGGTTTCTATCGTACTGGTAAAATGTTTGGATATATGAACTTTAATATTAAGCCAGATATTATTACGTTTGCAAAGGGTGTAACTTGTGGCTATGTTCAATTAGGCGGATGTATTGTAACTAAAGAAATTGCTGAGTATTTTGAAGAAAATGTTTTACAATGTGGTTTAACATATAGTGGACATACTTTAGCCTGTGCAGCTGGTGTTGCATCAGTAACTTATTACAGAGAACATGGAATTGAAGAACATGTAGCAGAAATGCATGACATTTTATCAGCATTTATGGATAACATGGTTGAAAAACATAAATGTATTGGTGAATCTAGATGTATCGGGTTATTTGGTGCTTTAGAAGTTGTTAAAAATAAAGAAACAAGAGAACCAATGCAGGAATATGGAGTACCAGGACCAGTTATGCCATGGATTTTTGCAGAACTAAAGAAACGTGGATTTGCAACATTTGGTCGTGAAAACTTTATTGAAATATGCCCACCATTAATAATTACTAAAGAAGAATTAGAAGAATATCTACCAATTTTAGATGAAGTATTAACAATTGTAGATGAAAAATACTGTAATTAATTTATAGAGAAGGTGAAAGTATGAACTGGGATTATTTACAACCTGTAAAGATTCACTTTGGAAAAGGAAGAATTTCAGAGGTTAAAGATATTGCAAGAGCTATTGGATGTAACAATGGATTATTAGTTGCAGATCCATTTTTCTTCACAAATGGATTAGCTGAAAAAATAATAAATGAAAGTGAAGGAACTATTATAGCATCATTTGGTGAAATTTCACCAAATCCAGATGTTACTGAAGTAGATGAATGTGCAAACATTATACGTGAAAAGAATATTGGATTTGTTGTAGCACTTGGAGGCGGAAGTTCAATGGATTGTGCTAAGGCAGCAGCAAGTGTAGCTTTAACAGAAGATTCAATTAGAAAATATCATGGAACAGGAGTATCTCTTCCAATTGATCATCTGCCATTAATTGCAGTTCCAACAACATCAGGAACTGGAAGTGAGGTAACTTGTGTTTCAGTACTTACTGATCATGAAAATGGAAAAAAATCTCCTATAGTTTCAGATGGATTCTTCCCAAGTGTAGCTATAATTGATCCAGAATTAACATATACTATGCCTCCTAAAGTAACAGCAGGAACAGGTATTGACGTATTATCACATGCCCTTGAAGGTTACTGGAGTAAGGGACATCAGCCAATATGTGATGCATGTGCAATTCATGCAGCAGATCTTGTATTTAAATATTTGTACAAGGCTTATGAAAATCCTAAAGATGAAGAAGCAAGAGAAAAAATGTGTGAAGCATCATTAATAGCTGGCTTGGCATTTACATTACCAAAGACAACATCATCACATGCATGTTCATTCCCTCTTACCAATATTCATCATATACCACATGGAGAAGCGTGTGGATTAACATTAGATTATTTTGTTAGAATTAATGCTAATGGTTATGAAGGGGAAAGAATAGACAAATTAGCTAAGACTCTTGGATTCGAAAATTCTGATAGTATGGCAGATGCGATTTATGAGCTAAAGAATAAAATGGGATTGAGAAATGATTTAAAAGACTTAAACCTTAATGAAGATCAAATTAATGATTTAGTAAGAATAAGTCGTCACCCAAATCTTTATAATAATCCTATTGAAATAACAGATGAAATGTTATCAGAAATGTACCATAAATTAGCTTAAACAAGTTGATTTTATGTTAAGTGTACTGCAGCATAAAAAGTATTGTGCTGCAGTTTCTTGAGTACAAGTATCGATTTTAGTAGAAAAAATAAAACTGAAAAAACTTGACATGCAGGATTTTATTTTGTATAATTCATTTTAATAAAGGCAACGGAGCATTTATTTTTATAATAGGATTCCGTTGTCTTTTTTTATTTTAATTGATATATCAGTGGGATTTCAGTGGAAAGGTGTAATGATATTGAAAGGATTTGAAGGGGCATATTCAAAAGAAATCTATAAAAAATTAAAACATGATATTTTAAGTTCTCAAATTAAAGATGGAGATTTTCTTACATTATCAGAATTAGCAGAAAAGTATAATGTAAGCAAAACTCCGGTAAGGGATGCCCTTGGTGCATTAGAAATAGAGGGGTATCTTAAATCTTTACCGAGAAAAGGATATTTAGTGAAACCTGTTACTAATAGAAGTATAAGAGAATCTTTTCAAATGAGATTAATTGTTGAAATAGCAGCAGCTAAAATAGCAATTAAAACAGCAGATGATTCTGAACTTATGAGTATATTAGAACTTGCATCAAAGTTTCCAGAAACAACAGCGAAAGATAATTTCTTTTCGTTTAATAAATTAAATGATACATTCCATATGGCAATTATAAAAGCAACTCACAATTCATTATTTGTTGAGATTGGATTAGGCATAATGGAGAATTTATCAAGAATACTTATGGCAGATAGTCATGAGCTAGAATTTATTAATGAAAAACATGAACATATAAAGATAGCAGAATCCTTAGTAAAAAGAGATTTTGAAAGTACAGAAAAATTAATTTCGCAGCATATTTTCCATTTACAAGAAAGAGTTTGTAGTAGGCAGAGAGAGGTATAGAAAAGTTTTATGAAGAACATACTTTTATTAACAACTGGGGGCACTATTGCATGTGTTGAAACAAAAGATGGACTTGTTCCTGGATTAACAGGTGAGTGGCTTATAGAGAAGATACCACAAATTAAGACTCAATGCACAATTACAATAAAACCAATTTTAAATATTGATAGTTCTAATATGTACTCTGAAGACTGGGTAATTATTGCAAATGCCATATATGAGGGATTAAAAAAATTTGATGGAATTGTAGTTACTCATGGTACGGATACTATGGCATATACAACATCTATAATTTCTTATATGTTAAAAAATATTGATAAACCAGTTGTTTTTACAGGATCTCAAGTTCCAATTGATAAGGAAGGCAGCGATGGAATAACTAATTTATTGCAAGGATTTCAAGTTGCACTTTCAGAATTGAATAAAATTTGTCTTGTATTTAATGGCAAAATAATACTTGGGACAAGAGCATTTAAAATTCATTCCTTAGATGAAGATGCTTTTGTAAGCTGCAATGATTCTTATTTAGGAAGAATAAAAAATGGAAAAGTAATTTTAGAAGAATCTTATGATTCAGTAAAAGAAACTACTAAGATTTATTCAAAGATCTGCGATAAAGTTTTTTTATTAAAATTAATACCTGGAATAAGACCAGAGATTATTGATTTTATTGTAAATCAGGGATATAAGGGTGTTGTTGTTGAAGCATTTGGCTTGGGTGGAATACCTTCTGAATATACAAATTTGCTTGCAAAGTTTAAAGAAATAACAAGTAAGTATAGAATTCCTGTTATTGTAGTAAGTCAATGTGTTTATGATGGAGCAAACTTAAATGTTTATCAGGTTGGAGTTGAAGCAGAAAAATGTGGACTGATTTCAGGTAGAGATATGAGTACTGAAGCAGCAGTGACAAAATTAATGTGGGCTTTAGGACAAACTGAAAAATATGAAGATATAGAAAAAATTATGAATACAAATTTATGTGGAGAAATAAGCAAAAGCAATTAAAAAGTTTATATAAAATAATTTTAATATAAAAACGAGTAGTAATTAAATAGTATTACTCATATTTGAAAGGGGTTAATTAAAATGAAAAAAAGCAAAATATTATCTGCTGTAATGGTATCAGTATTATCAGTAGCATTACTTACAGGGTGTGGATCAGCAAATGCAGGCGGAAGCAAGGAATCATCAACAGGGGAAGCTAAAGAAGGTAAATACATAATAGCATGTGATGCTAAATATGCACCATTCTCATTTGAAGAAAATGGATCTTATAAAGGGATTGACGTAGAATTATTAGATGCTATAGCAAAAGAAGAAGGTTTTGAATATGAATTGAAACCAATGGATTTCCAAGCTGTAATTCCAGGGCTTACAAGTGGACAATTAGATGGAGCAATTGCAGGTATAAGTATTACAGATGAAAGAAAACAAGCTTTAGATTTTTCGGATGGTTATTTTGAATCAGGATTATCATTAGTTGTTAATGCTAATAACACTGATATAAATGGAGTAGATGATTTACAAGGAAAAAGTGCAGCAGTTAAAAAAGGGACAGCAGGATCTCAATTTGCTGAAGAAAATGCAGATAAATATGGTTTAAAATTAAATTATCTTGAAGATTCTCCAACAATGTTCTTAGAAGTTGAAAATGGAAATTCTGATTTCTTATTAGAAGATTATCCAGTAATAGCGTATAAGATTAAAGTTGATGGTGGATCTAAGTTAAGAATAGCTGGTGACAAATTAACAAAAGTTGATTATGGTTTTGCAGTAAGTAAAGGAAAAAACAAAGAATTATTACAAAAATTTAATGATGGTCTTAAGAAAGTAAAAGAAAACGGAGAATACGATAAGATCGTTGGACAATATATAGGAAAATAATTAAAAAAGTAGTAATGAGGGCTTTAAGCCTTCATTACTGTTGTGATAATTAGTTAGGAGAGAAGTTTATGCAGTTTTTAGAATTATTAAAAGATTCTTTACCTAGTTTAACTAGTGGACTATTGGTTACTATAAAAATTTCAATAATTTCAATTATAATAGCTGTTATATTAGGAATTGTTTTTGGGATATTTAGTATAAGTAAAAATAAAATATTAAAAACACTATACATTATATATTTATATATAATCAGAGGCACACCTTTAATGGTTCAAGCATTGATTATTTATTTTGGTATTGCACCATTAATTGTAGAAAGATCTAATCCAATGTATTGTGCCATAATTGCTCTTGCTTTAAATGCAGGTGCATACATGTCTGAAATATTTAGAGCTGGTATTCAGGCTGTAGATGTTGGGCAAATGGAAGCATCAAGAAGCTTAGGCCTTGGATATTTAAAAACAATGCAAAAGGTAATATTACCACAAGCAATAAAGGTAATGATACCATCAATAATTAATCAATTTATAGTTACAATAAAGGATACATCAATATTAACAGTAATAACTATAAGAGAATTAACAGCAAGTGGACAGATTATAGTAGCTAGAAACTTTAAGCCACTAGAGACATATGCAATAGTTGGTATAATGTATTTTATTTTGATAACTACATTAAGTATATTATCAAAATACATAGAAAGGAGCTTACATCATGGTCATAAAAGCAAATAGTGTAAAGAAGAGCTATGGAAAGTTAGAAGTACTTAAAGATATATCTTTAGATGTGAAAGAAGGAGAAGTTGTTTGTATAATAGGACCTTCTGGATCAGGAAAAAGTACTTTTTTAAGATGCTTAAACAGACTTGAAGAAATTCAAGGGGGAAGCATTAAAATTTTAGGCGAAGAATTAGTAAATAACAAGAATATAGATAAATTAAGACAGAACATAGGAATGGTATTTCAGCATTTCAATTTGTTTCCACATCAAAGTGTACTTAAAAACATGATGCTTGCACCTGTTGAATTAAAAAGATTAACTAAGGAAGAAGCTGAAAAAAAGGCACTTGAATTATTGGATAAAGTAGGATTGAAGGATAAAAAAGATGTTTATCCAGATACATTATCAGGTGGTCAGAAGCAAAGAGTAGCTATTGCTAGAGCACTTGAAATGAACCCTAAGATAATGTTATTTGATGAACCTACATCAGCTCTTGACCCTGAAATGGTTGGAGAGGTATTAAAGGTTATGAAAGATTTAGCAAGTGAAGGAATGACAATGGTAATTGTTACTCATGAAATGAACTTTGCAAAAGAAGTAGCTGACAGGGTTATATTTATGGATAAAGGATATATTTTAGAAGAAGGATCACCAGAAGATATATTTACTAATCCGAAAAGTGAAAGATGTAGAGAATTTTTAGATAAAGTAATTAATAATGGTTGATTTGAGAAGTGAATAGTAAACTCATTTATAGTCATTACATAAATATACTTAGACAGAGTGGTATATTAAAAAAGGTTATCTTCTATGCAATTTTAATGAATAAACAAAAAAGCTAATGAAACAAGCTTTATTACAGCTGGTTTCATTAGCTTTTGTTTATTATGTCATATATTTAAGTTGAATAATAAAATTTTTCTTTATATTTGTGTACAAAAATTAGTATAAGCAATGGATAAATTACAGAAAATAATTTTATAAAAAATTTATTTTTGTTGAAAGGGGTAATTACAAATGAAAAAAGGAAGGTTATTACTAGCTATAATGTCATTAATGTTGCTAACAGTACTATTCACAGCCTGTGGAAAAAATACAAAAGACATTAATGAAAATACAACATCTAATGATGAGACAAAGCCTAAATATGTAATTGCATGTGATTCGAATTTTCCACCATTCTCATTTGAGGAAAATGGTACTTATACAGGTATTGATGTAGAATTATTAGAAGCTATATCTAAAAAAGAGGATTTTGATTATGAATTAAAACCAATGGATTTTGGATCAATAATTTCTGGTCTTTCAGATGGCACTATTGATGGTGCTATGGGAGCAATAAGTATTACAGATGAAAGAAAAGAAATTTTAGATTTTTCAGAAGAATATTTTGAATCTGGATTATCCATGGGAGTAAAACATGATGAAACTTCAATTAGTAAATTTGAAGATCTACAAGGAAAAAATGTAGCGGTTAAAAAAGGAACAGCAGGCAGTGAGTTTGCAGAAGATAATAAAGAAAAGTATAGCTTGAATTTAAAATATTTTGATAACTCACAAAGTATGTTTTTAGATGTTGAAGAAGGAAGCTCAGATGCTGTAATTGAAGACCATCCTATAATAGCATATGAAGTAAAAAAAGCTACACCAGCTAATTTGAAAATAGTAGGAGATAAATTAAAAACTTTTAATTATGGGTTTGCAGTAAATAAGGGCAAAAATCAAGAATTATTAGATAAGTTTAATAAAGGTCTTAATAAAGTTAGAGCAGATGCAGAATATGAAAAGATTGTAAGCCAATATATAGTAAGATAACTTTTATAAACTCGTTAAGATTAAGTAGCTTTTAATGTAGAATATACAATAAATTTTAATAACCTATTTAAGAAAGTATAATTACGTGAATATAAAATTTGGAGTTTAATTTAATATATGAAAAACAAAGCATTTTTTTATAAAAAAATTTAAATATTATAGCCTTGAATTTAGGTATTTTATATGTTATCATTAACAAGTATTAAAACAGTGTAATTATTT
>PPYF01494619.1_pt1 | contig 22169 bp, 12 predicted proteins | sample 1559871 | NCBI WGS metagenome assembly PPYF01 (sample SAMN08240021, study PRJNA423297) | Human gut metagenome, whole genome shotgun sequencing project.
CAGTCGTTCTATACAATAATGACGACGAAGTGGGAACAGCTGTGGCAGATGCTTCGGGTCAAGCGATTGTGACGCCGACTGTTAAGTTACAAACGGGTGGTGTAACAGCCAAAGCTCGCATCATGTATGGTGATTATGCGGTGTATTCAGATGCCAGTAATTCCGTGGCTGTAACTGACGGAACGCGTCCTGAAGTGACGGCCAAGTTGACTGTCGATGGTGTGGAACCTAAGTTTACGCCTCTCGAAGGTGGTGGGAAGAATTATACTATTTACGCTGGTGATGATGCGGTTGTGACCTTTACAGCTACTGATGACAGTGGCAAGTTGAAAGAAATGAAAGTCGTTGCACGAGCGGATCTGAACGACAATGCCTTGAACGGGAATTTCTTTGGTGGCAGCCAGTATGGAACAGGTGATATTGCTCCTATCACGGGCGATATTACGGCTACCAGTGCGAACCCTGCAACCATCACAACGACCATTCATTTGAAGGATGACCTTTACCATACCTACCGAAATACATGGCAACGCAACGTCGCGGCTATTGACAAGGCGTCCAATATGAACCGTCCAAACGGTTTGGGTGAGATTCGGATTACCCAAGGGCGTCTCGCTGATCGTACGCCAGGTGTAGCGCCGACAAGCACTATTCAGGTGACGAGTCTAACTGCATTGACAGATACAGATAAGAGCAAGGTGATTGCTGCTGTGTCGGCTGTCAATCCAGAGGTAGCCAACCGGATTAAGTCCTATACGGTTAATAGTGATGGTACAGTCACCATTACTTATAAAGATAGTACGACCAATGTCGTAGCGGTGAAACTGTCAGATAGCGATCACAGTCAGTCTGTATCAAACAGTCAGAGTGCGTCTACGAAGACTTCTCAATCGATCAGTCAGTCTTTAAGTGCGAAGCAATCACAGAGCGTATCGGCTCAGCAGAGCGTTTCATTAAGCCAGTCACTGAGTTCGGTCCGCTCGCAAAGTTTGTCAGTTTCATTGAGCCAATCAGCGTCGGCAAGTGTTTCAGCTCAAGCAAGTCTATCTCGCAGTCAATCGTTGAGCAAGGAGATTTCTCAATCTCAATCCGCTTCAACGAGTCAATCTGTATCGACAAGAAAATCTGAATCTGAGAAGGTTTCTGAATCAGCTTCTGCAAGTGTCAGTGCCTTGCAGTCTGCTTCGGTATCAGCAAGTGTATCCAAAGTGGTTAGCCAGTCTGTCTCAAGTTCGACATCCGCTTTAACGAGCGCCTCTGTTTCAGTGAGTCAGTCAGTATCAGCATCGCTTTCACAGTCGGTATCAGAGTCACTAAGTCAATCGACTCGCGAGTCGGCTTCAAAATCAGTGAGTCAATCGCAGTCTGAGTCTGCATCAGTATCTTTGAGTGAGTCCGCTAGAAAATCAGCATCGTTGAGCACTTCCGTATTAGAGAGTCAATCAGCCTCAACTTCGGTGTCGGTTTCAACATCTGAGTCGGTGTCGACTTCCGAATCAGTATCTGCATCTGAGTCAGTATCGACTTCCGAGTCAGTATCTGCATCTGAGTCAGTCTCAACATCTGAATCAGTGTCAACATCTGAATCAGTTTCAACGTCCGAATCAGTGTCAGCGTCTGAGTCGGTATCAGCGTCTGAGTCGGTATCAACATCCGAATCTGCATCTACATCCGAATCAGTATCAACATCCAAATCAGTCTCTACGTCTGAATCATTGTCAGCGTCTGAATCAGTTTCAACGTCCGAATCAGTCTCGGCGTCAGAGTCAGTTTCAACGTCTGAATCAGTGTCGACATCAGAATCGGTTTCTGTATCTGAATCAGTGTCTACTTCGGAATCAGCCTCTGCATCAGAGTCAGTTTCAGCGTCAGAATCAATCTCGAAATCTGAGTCAGTGTCTATTTCTGAATCAGTCTCTACGTCAGAGTCAGTTTCAACATCTGAATTAGTATCAACATCCGAGTCAGTTTCAGCGTCGGAATCTGTATCAACGTCGGAATCTGTATCAGCATCGGAGTCAGCATCAGCTTCTGAATCGGTCTCAGCGTCCGAGTCAGCATCTACATCAGAATCGGCCTCAACATCAGAGTCAGTCTCAGCGTCTGAGTCAGTATCTACGTCAGAATCGGCATCAGAATCAGCCTCAGCGTCAGAATCAGTATCGACATCTGAGTCAGTTTCAGTCTCTGAATCGGTATCGACGTCAGAATCGGTTTCTGTATCAGAATCAGTGTCTACTTCTGAATCTGTTTCGACTTCCGAATCATTGTCAACATCAGAATCAGTTTCGACATCAGAGTCTGAATCAACATCCGAATCAGTGTCAACGTCTGAGTCAGCCTCTGCTTCTGAATCAGTTTCAACGTCTGAGTCGGTATCAGCGTCTGAATCAGTTTCAACGTCCGAGTCAGTGTCAGCGTCTGAATCAGTGTCAACGTCTGAATCAGTGTCGACATCAGAATCGGCATCAACATCCGAGTCAGTCTCAGCGTCTGAATCGGTATCGGCGTCAGAGTCAGCGTCAGCCTCAGAATCAGTTTCAGCGTCTGAGTCAGCATCAACGTCTGAGTCGGTTTCAACGTCTGAGTCAGCCTCGACGTCTGAGTCAGTTTCAGCCTCTGAATCGGCATCAACATCCGAGTCAGTCTCAGCTTCAGAATCAGTCTCAGCATCTGAGTCTGTATCTGAATCAGCATCAACATCTGAGTCGGTTTCAACGTCCGAGTCAGCATCTGCTTCAGAATTAGTATCGACCTCTGAGTCAGTTTCAACGTCTGAATCAGTATCAACCTCTGAATCGGTGTCTACGTCCGAGTCAGTCTCAACATCTGAGTCAGCATCTACATCAGAATCTGTATCAACGTCCGAGTCAGTTTCAACATCCGAATCAGTGTCAACATCCGAGTCGGTATCGACATCAGAATCGGCATCAACATCCGAATCAGCTTCTGCGTCTGAGTCAGTTTCAACATCCGAATCTGCATCTGCTTCTGAATCACTCTCGATATCAGAGTCAGCATCTACATCAGAATCAGTCTCAACCTCTGAATCTGTATCAACATCCGAATCAGTTTCTACCTCTGAGTCAGTATCTACGTCTGAATCAATCTCGACCTCTGAATCATTGTCAGCATCAACATCTGAGTCGGTCTCAACCTCTGAATCAGTATCGACATCCGAGTCATTGTCCGCGTCCGAGTCAGTTTCAACTTCTGAATCGGTGTCAACATCAGAATCATTCTCAGTCTCTGAATCAGCCTCTGCGTCCGAGTCAGCGTCAACATCCGAATCAGTGTCTACGTCTGAATCGGTGTCAACATCAGAATCAGTTTCTGCATCAGAATCAGTATCAACATCCGAATCAATTTCAGCCTCTGAATCAGTTTCAACGTCAGAATCAGTGTCAACCTCAGAATCGGCATCTGTATCCGAATCGGTTTCTACGTCAGAATCGGCATCTGTATCCGAATCGGTTTCTACGTCAGAATCAGCATCAACATCAGAATCAGCGTCAATATCAGAATCGGTTTCGGCGTCCGAGTCAGCGTCAACATCTGAATCAGTGTCAACGTCAGAATCAGTATCAGTGTCCGAATCAGCTTCAACCTCAGTAAGCCAATCAGGGTCAGCATCTGAATCAGCTTCAACCTCAGTAAGCCAATCAGTGTCAGCATCTGAATCAGCTTCAACCTCAGTAAGCCAATCAGTGTCAGCATCTGAATCAGCTTCAACCTCAGTAAGTAAATCGGTTTCTACGTCTGAATCGGTGTCTACATCCGAATCAGTATCAGCGTCTGATTCAGAATCAGCGTCCGAATCAGTATCGACATCTGAGTCAGTGTCAACGTCCGAATCAGTATCGACATCTGAGTCAGTGTCAACGTCCGAATCGGTTTCTGTATCTGAATCAGCGTCCACCTCAGAATCAGTTTCTGCATCCGAGTCAGCGTCTGAGTCAGAATCTGCGTCCGAATCAGTATCGACATCTGAGTCAGTGTCAACGTCCGAATCGGTTTCTGTATCTGAATCAGTGTCCACCTCAGAATCAGTTTCTGCATCCGAGTCAGCGTCTGAATCGGCATCTGCATCCGAATCAGTGTCTACTTCTGAATCGGCATCAACATCGGAATCAGTCTCAACGTCCGAATCCGTATCAACATCTGAGTCAGCATCAACATCTGAGTCAGCATCGACCTCTGAATCGGTATCAACGTCCGAGTCAGCGTCAACATCTGAATCGGTGTCAACATCTGAATCAGTTTCAGCCTCTGAATCGGTGTCAACATCTGAATCAGTTTCAGCCTCAGAGTCAGTTTCAACGTCTGAATCAGTTTCAAGTTCTGAATCGGTGTCGATGTCCGAGTCAGCCTCAACGTCAGAGTCCGTTTCAATTTCTGAATCAGCCTCAACGTCAGAGTCAGTTTCAAGTTCTGAATCGGTATCTACGTCCGAGTCAGTTTCAACGTCTGAGTCAGTTCCAAGTTCTGAATCGGTGTCGATGTCCGAGTCAGCCTCAACGTCAGAGTCAGTTTCAAGTTCTGAATCGGTATCTACGTCCGAGTCAGTTTCAACATCTGAATCAGTGTCTACGTCTGAGTTAGTCTCGACTTCCGAGTCATTGTCAGCCTCAGAATCAGTATCAGTATCAGGATCCGAGTCTGTATCAACGTCTGAATCTGCATCGACATCCGAATCAGTTTCAACGTCTGAATCAGTGTCGACATGCGAGTCGGTTTCAATTTCTGAATCGGTCTCAACGTCCGAATCCGTATCAACATCTGAGTCAGTATCTACTTCAGAGTCATTGTCAGCATCCGAGTCGGTTTTTGTTTCCGAATCAGTTTCAGTCTCTGAGTCTGTGTCAATGTCTGAATCATTATCAACCTCCGAATCGGTCTCAACGTCAGAATCAGTTTCTGTATCTGAATCAGTGTCAACATCAGAATCAGTCTCGACATCTGAGTCAGTCTCAACATCCGAGTCAGTATCTACTTCAGAATCGGTTTCAACGTCTGAGTCCGTGTCGACATCTGAATCGGTTTCAATATCTGAATCAGTGTCAACATCAGAATCAGTCTCAACGTCAGAATCAGTCTCAACGTCCGAATCCGTATCAACATCTGAGTCAGTCTCGACTTCAGAGTCATTGTCAGCATCCGAGTCGGTTTCAGTGAGTCAATCTCAATCAGGATCAATATCTGGTAGTGGTTCACAATCAACTTCTGGTTCAGAATTATTGTCTTCATCAGAATCAGCAAGTGGTTCACAAAAACACAGCCAATCTGTGGCGCTTCCGAATACTGGCGAAACAGGATCTGTGACATCAGCTCTTCTTGGGGTTGTTACAGGGTTAGCTGGAATTGCTGGACTGACCCGACGTAAAAAGAAGGGGAACTGATCTAGTAGGAAATATCATTTTTTCGAGTGAATCTCATAGGAGATTCACTTTTTTTACTAGTAGAATGAAGTGTTTTTAATTTCTTGCAAAAAATTCGAAAACAAAAACAAAAATAAATAAGTTTTTTATAGCAAATTACTTGAATCTACGTAGTATTCCTGTATAATTAATAATGACAACAATGTAAGGGGAATATCATGCAATTTAAGCGTTCAAAAGGAAACTTTCGTGAAACAGATCGTGTCGTACGCTTCAAATTAATTAAATCAGGAAAAAATTGGCTTCGGGCATCAACAGCTGCTCTAGGCCTCTTTCGCGTGGTGCGTGGGCAAGTGGAGGAGACCATCATTGCCAACGTACAGCAAGATCAAATAGAAAGTCAAAAGAATAACCAAGCCTTCTTAAAAGGTTTGATTACGGTAGGGACTGTTTTTGGTGGTGCTGTGCTTGCTACGACTACTAAGGCGGAGGATGCAACATCACTTGCACCAACGGTTTCTGAGACAAAAGAGGAAACCTTGGCAGAAGTGGATAGTGTGGTCTTAGCAAAAACTTCAAGCCAGCCTTCAGAATCCATCTCTGTTTCAGAATCGACTAGTTTTTCTACATCTGTGAGTGCATCTGCTTCGATCAGTGAATCTACGTCTTTGTCCTTGAGCGAAGTTGGATCAACTGCATTATCAACGGCACTTAGTGAGTCTGCTCAAGCTCTAGAGTCAGAGGTAGTTGTTGAAGAGCCGACTAGTTTAGAAGAAGCTGTTGTTTTGGAACAAAATACTTCTGAAGCTGAATTGCTCCAAGAAATTGCAGGAAACTATGCATCTAAAATGACGGACACTGAGCGCCGAGCAGTGGTCGAAGCGGTCATTAACAAAGTGCAGGCCGAAGTGGCTGCAAGTAATAACTTGATCCATACCAATGCCAGTGCTCAAGCTTATGCTGACCAGCGCGATCGTTTGGAGAAAGCTGTCGATGAGATGATGACGACCTTGACAGCTGCAGGTTTTGTGGGAAATACAAATGTAGATGGGAAACCTGCGATCTCTGCTCAGTTGGCTCCTCTAGCTGAGGAAACATACTTGGCTGATGATGTATTGGATATGAGCCCGAACCCAGAAGATCCCAATGGTGCGAGTGTAGAAGATCCTACACTTGACACACCAGGATATGCTAAGGATCCTCATCTAGATAAAGATCTCTTAAGATTTTCGCCTGAAGAGTTGAAAAATTTTTTAGGTGAACCCTACACCAATCGTTATACATTTGGTATTTGGGACTTTGTGAATAAACAAGGAGAGTCACTTGGTTACTATGCGACCATGTCGATTGATATCAGTGAGATAGATCCGGAAAAGCATAAGGCAATGGATGTTTATTTCCGCATTGTCCGAAAATCAGATGGGGCTGAAATTTTTTCACAAACTGTATCTCCAGAAGGATATGGCCAAGATATTCAATTACCAAAAGAAGTACTAATTGGTCAGGCTCCCCTTGGGAACAAGGTTTTTAATTCGGAACCTTCTACAGGTAATGGGACCTTTGGAATGCTAACGAATTTTATTCCGGAACAGGCTTTCTTATTCCGGAGTATTTATGATGTCATGACGCCTGAGAATCAGGGGCAATTGATTAGGACGTATCCTAGTATCAAAATTCCATCTATGATGGGACAACAATCGACCTTCTATAGAGAAGTGGACCCGAATGGTAGATGGTTTAATGGGCAATATGAACCAACGGGGAAAGAAAGATCCTTACTAGAGTATAGAATCTACGGATTGGAAGGCCAGCATTATACAGCTTCCAATCCACGCGAATTTCCTGGTTATGTACAGGTCCCAGCGCATACCGTGTTCCCGAATCGTAAAAGTGGGGTGTTCGATAATAGTAAGAATGGGAAATCAAGAATTGAACTATTAGGGGATGCGCGTGAGCATTTCATTAAAAGTGAAGTTGTCACCCTTAATCAAAATGGTGATTATTCTCTTCGCTACTATGTTTTAGATCCTTCTAAAATCCATGATGTTAGTAGTGGTGATGTAGGAAACGCTAAGGTAACCGATGTATATACACTTGTTTATGAAAAAGAATTTAAACAAGATAGTACGGATAACCTTTCAGATTTAGGTGGAACTCGTAAAGTTGAAAGTAAAAACAAGGATTATTTCCTGAATGTTACACCAAAACGAATAGATTACCAACATTTTGAGTTGGATATTACAGGTTGGTTCTCTAGTAAGGAGACAGTTACATACACTGATGAGAAAACAGGAATAGAATATACTGTTCCAAAACCATTCACGGAACTTCCAAAATCAGCCTACCTCGATAAAAATACGACCATGGTCGTTGGAGAAGATGCAACACCTCAAGGAGCAGATGGTTTTTCCAACTTCAAACAAACGATCAAAAAAATAGTAGATTCATATCCCTTAACGAGTGTGAATTATTACTATCGGAAGATGACACCGTCAGAATCTGCTTCACAATCTCAAAACTTCTCGATTTCAACTTCAGAGTCACTAGTTTCAGAATCCATTTCATCTTCTCAATCTGTTTCGGTCAGTGAGTCCGTTTCCTTGTCACAAGCATCTAGCTTCGCCAGTCAATCAGATTCACAGGTTTCAACCTCGATTTCCTTGTCACAATCTGTATCGACAAGCGAATCCAACTCGTTGGTTCAGGAATCGATCTCCACTAGTCAGTCGGAGTCTCTAGTCCAAGAGTCGGTTTCAGCCAGTCAATCAGATTCCTTGATTAAAGAATCCGTATCTGCCAGCCAGTCTGATTCGTTGGTTCAGGCCTCTGTTTCAGCAAGTCAATCGGATTCGTTAGTTCAGGCCTCAGTCTCTGCTAGCCAGTCCGAGTCGCTGCTCAAAGAGTCGGTTTCTTCAAGCCAGTCAGATTCATTGGTTCAAGAGTCCGTTTCGGCAAGCCAATCAGAGTCGTTGGTCCAAGCCTCAGTTTCTGAGAGTGAATCGGAATTATTGGTTCAGGAGTCTGTATCGGCCAGTCAATCCGATTCGCTGGTTAAAGAATCTGTCTCAGCAAGTCAGTCAGATTCGCTGGTCCAAGAGTCGGTATCATCCAGTCAATCAGACTCACAATCAAAAGCAGCATCAGCATCTAAGAGTGAGTCTGAAAAAGCCTCTAAATCTGTTTCGTTGAGTCAGTCGGTATCCTTATCTAATTTAGCATCTAGATCAATTTCTGTGTCTCAATCCCAGTCGACATCAGCTGTTGGATCGGAGGAAGTGGTTTCTCAACTGATTTCCTTGTCACAATCTATTTCGATGAGCAAAAAGCTGTCAGAATCCGTTTCGTTGAGTCAGTCAGATTCCTTGCTTCAGGAATCCGTATCTGCTAGCCAATCAGAGTCGTTGGTTCAGGAATCTGTATCGGCCAGTCAGTCAGAGTCGTTGGTTCAAGAATCCGTTTCTGCGAGCCAGTCTGATTCGCAGGTACAAGAGTCAGTCTCAGCGAGTCAGTCCGATTCCTTGATACAAGAATCAGTTTCCGCGAGTCAGTCTGATTCCTTGGTTCAGGAATCTGTATCGTCTAGCCAATCAGAGTCTTTGGTAAAAGCCACAGTTTCAGCAAGTCAGTCTGAGTCATTGGTACAAGAATCAGTTTCAGCAAGTCAGTCTGAGTCATTGGTACAAGAATCCCAATCAGAATCGTTAGTACAAGAATCGGTTTCAGTGAGTCAATCACAATCTACTTCTGATGTCGAATCTAAGTCTCAAAATACAGAATCTATGTCCTTTTCTCGTTCTGATTCAATGAGTCAGTCGGAATCGCAAGTATCGACTGATTTGCAATCAACATCATGGAGTCAGTCAGAATCACAAGTTCAAGCTTCGATCTTTGCAAGTCAATCAGAGTCGTTGGTTCAGGAATCTGTATCTGCCAGTCAATCAAAGTCGTTGGTTCAAGCATCGACTTCAGCGAGCCAATCTGAGTCACAAGTTCAAGCATCAGTCTCCGCAAGCCAGTCTGAATCGTTGATACAAGCTTCGATCTCTAATAGCTACTCAGAGTCGTTGGTCCAAGCTTCGGTTTCCGCGAGTCAATCAGATTCATTAGTTCAAGCTTCTGCTTCGACAAGCGAATCGGCTTCAACTTCTCATGTCGTAGCTGCATCGCAGGTTTCAGAGTCTGGATCGTTCTCTCGATCCGTTTCTGAGAGTCTATCTGCTTCACAATGGACATCCCATTCAGGATCTCTAGCGTCGGCCTCGCTATCGAAGTCTGACTCCTATAGCCAATCAGCTTCACTCCTTTCAACAAGCGAATCGGCTTCAACGTCCATGCCAGTATCTGAATTTCCTTTGACGAGTGTTTCAGATTCTATAAGCGCATCATCGACAGAGAGTCAATCCTTATCGCAGGAAATTTCTGAATGGATTAGTGTGTCTTATGCGTCAAGTTTTTCTGCTGTGACAAGTTCTTCGGAGTCTGTCGTGTCTTCGTTTGGCACCTCTTACTCAGAATCTCCATCAGACACAAGCTCACTAAGTGCGACGCGTTCTTCAGAACCTGCTCTTCCAGAGACAGGTGCCCATCCTTCATCTAATATTCTTGCTACAGGAGCTTCCATTCTTCTGTCTGGATTAGCCCTTTTAGGAATTCGGAAAAAGGATGGCAAATAAAACCTTAAAAGACCGGAATGAACTGGTCTTTTATTGATCTAGAATGTCTAAGAAGTTGGGAAATATGTTATAATGGACAAGGAAGTTTTGAGTAAAGTGATATAGAGAAGGATACCTGTGAGAAATGTATCTGTCTATATGCAATTACAATATAGGATCAATAATAAGAGTTTGAGGGAAAAAATGAAAATCCATTTCACAAATTTATTTGGGCAATCTTCGCAAAGTGTTGCTTTAATGGCGCAAAATGATATTATGAATGTGGTTCGTGAACTCGGGGTTAATGAACTTGGGATCTACTTTTATGATCAAACTAATGAACCGGCTGGTGAGTTGAATTCACGGATGGACGGTATTTTAGCTGGTGTAGCTTTTGGAGATATCGTCTTCGTTCAATCACCCTCTTGGAACGGAATTGAGTGGGATAATCGTTTGGTGGATAAGTTAAAACTCCTTCAAACCAAGCTGGTCATGTTTATCCATGATGTCCCGCCGCTCATGTTTGAAAGTAATTATTATCTCATGCCTGCTTATATTGAGATGTATAATAAAAGCGACCTTGTTGTTGTCCCATCAGAACAGATGTACCATCGTCTAGTATCAGAAGGGCTTACAGTAAAAAAATATGTGGTCCAAAAGTTGTGGGATTTGACCCACAGTTTGGATCTCTACACTCCACAATTTGAGAAAAAGTTGATCTTCTCAGGAAATCCTTCGCGTTTCCCTCATATCATCGATTGGAAATATGATACCCCCCTTCATGTCTATACCGAACCAGTTGAAGGAGTCGATTATTCTAAGGTCCATATCGAAGGCTGGCGGACCAAGCAAGAGTTGCTTCTCGAACTTTCCAAGGGTGGTTTTGGACTTGTCTGGGGAAATTCAGAGAATCCTGAGGATGAGCGGGATTACTACAAAGAAAATATTTCCTACAAACTATCAACCTATCTTTCTGCTGGTCTTCCAGTAGTGGTACCAGATTATTTGTCAAATGCAGACTATATTCGAGAAAAAGGGATCGGATTTGTAGCCTCCAGTCTCGAAGAAGCCAATCGTTTGGTTCAAGACTGCACAGAAGAAGAGTATGCCCAAATGGTTCAAAAGGCTCAACATACTTCTTATTTGATTCGCAATGGCTATTTTACAAAGAAATTATTTGTTGATAGTGTCATGGCTTTAGGAAAATAAATAGAATAAAATAGGATTCTTCAGACATAAATCTGAAGAATTTTTTATTGAATACGGTACCAAGGCTATAATTTTTTACAATATTAAGGATTAGTGACAAATAAGTGTAGAAAATAAGCAAATTATGGTAAAATAAGTTGAGATAAAATGCTCTAAAGGCACATATTTAAAGGCTGTTTTCCAAGTGGAAGAGTCAAAATGAGTAAGAGAAAGTTTAAAAGAAATGTTAAAACGATCTGAAGTAGGAAAGAGATTTTGTTGGACGATATTTTTCGTCTTTATTTATGTTTTGGGAAGTAAAATTTCCCTGCCTTTTGTTGACTTATCAAAGGCCTTGAGACTCAATGAGGGAACGACAACGGGCTTGCAGCTCTCAAGCGCTGTGATGGGGGGAAACCTCCGCGGGATGTCGATCTTTTCGATCGGTCTATCCCCATGGATGTCTTCCATGATTTTGTGGCGGATGTTTACCGTTTCAAAACGCTTTAACCTCGAAAAAACCAGCACGGAGATTGTGGAACGGCGAAAGATGTACGTAACCTTGGTGCTCGCCATCGTCCAGTCTTTGGCAGTGGCCATGTATCTCCCTTTGAAGACAGGGTTGAACTCTGGACTTGTCATTGCGGTCAATACCATGATTATGGTAGCTGGAGCCTTCTTTTTAGTTTGGCTCTCCGATCTAAATGCCGCTTTGGGGCTTGGAAGCTCTGTGGTCATCATGATGGCTGGGATGGTTATGTACCTGCCAGAAGACGTGATGCAGACCCTTTCAAATGTCAATAATATACCAGAAATCGCTTATGTTCTGGGCGTGATTTTCATCTTGATTTTTGTCTATGTGGCAGTCTTAGTGGAATATTCCAAGTACCAGATTCCTGTCAATAAATTAGGGATCCACAACAACTTGAAAAGTTATACTTTTTTGGATATCAAGATCAACCCAGCAGGAGGGATGCCCTTTATGTACGCCATGACCTTGGTGTCCATTCCTCAGTATGCCATGCTCTTGATCTTGTCTATGGATTCCAATGCCAAGTGGGCCGCTCATTTAGCCAAACACTTGGTGATGGGAGATCCGATTTGGATTCTTCTTTACATTCTGATGATCGCCCTTCTCTCTTTTGCTTTCGCCTTTGTCAATGTGAACGGAGAAGAAATTGCAGATAAGATGATGAAGGCGTCCGAGTATATCGATCATGTCTATCCTGGAGCAGATACACGTCGCTATATCAATAAAATTGTGCTACGCTTGACGGTTTTTGGGACCTTGTATCTGATCCTCTTTACGGCGCTTCCTTTTTCCCTCTTGTTATGGGATAAAGATCTTTTGCGCTTGACCATGATTCCAGGAACCTTCCTCATGTTTGTCGGGATGATTTACAATATCCGAGAAGAAATTCGTGCCCTTCGTGTCAATCAACGTTATACAAGAATATTCTAGGAGTAACCATGTATTATTTTGTACCAGCCTGGTATGGAACGGACCGCATCTGGCAGCAAACAGCTACCCCTTGGTACTGGATGCGAGAATCCATTGAATTTGATGATACCATTAATCAAGTTCGTATTTTTCAAGAAGCAGAAATGGATCGGATCTTATTGTTGCCTCAATATAGTCCGCAACTGCGCTATTTTTTACACCGCCAAGATTTGTTAGAGACAGATGTGCTTTCGATTTTTGATCGGATCCAAAAGGTTCCGTCTAGTTTGGCGATGCACCCAGTTCAGCTTCGGGACATCGAATGGCCGAGTGAGACCACTTTTTCCTACACTCCCTTTTTGGTAATGGCATTTCGAAAGGGTCGTCTCATAGCAAAAATTGATATGGGAGTAGATGGAAACATTCTCTCTTTGACTCGTTATAAGAATGATGAGATCAGCTACATCGAGTACTTAGATGATCGTGGCTTTATCTCTAGTAGGATTTACTACAATGAGAGGAAACCTTATTTTCAAGAGTATCTGAGTTTTGATGGACAATGGGTTTTGAGAGAAATGTTGATCGAAGAGAACCAATCTGTTATGGTCAATGAGGCTTTCTTTCCTGCCTTCAAAAAAGAAAGCTATTCCGATATGGGAGAAGTTGTCGCTGAAAAGATGAAGGAACAGTTGGCAGCCTTGGTTCCAGGACGAGATCAGTTGGTTTTGGCAGCTCATCCAGCAAATTTGGCTTTTTTACAAGATACAGCAAGTAGAGTCAAAAAAGTCTTGTCTTTCTATGGGGATCGTCAGCCCTTGTCTGCTGAAAACTTTGCCCTCTATTTTGATATGATTGATGCCCAACTCTTGATTACAGATAGTGAAAAAACCAAAGAAGCGATTGGAGTCTTTTCTCCTAGCCTGGCTCAAAAGACACACCGGATTACCTCTTTTGACTCCCGCCTTCGTTTGGGCTCTAGTCAGGAGCGCAAGGAATCGAAGATTTACTTTTATGTCAATGAAGCTGAGCTTCCAAGTAAGAGCCAGCTCAAGAAGGTTCTGGAAGTCTTGGCGCAACATCCTTTATTTGAAGTTGTTTTTGCATTTTACAATGGATCACCGGAGCGTGTTAAGGAATTAGAAGGGCAACTCGAGGAATTGATCGCTAGCGAGCAGGACTTTCATCTGGTTCAATCACCAGCCCAAATGGAAGGACTTGGGGAAAACCAGATTATCGATGAAGAGTCTGTACAAGACGCACCGGACTATCGCTTTGTAGTTAAGAATTTTTCAAATGAAAACGACATTATTCAAGAGTTGGAAAAAACCCGCTTGATTGTAGATTTAAGCGAGGAACCCAACCTCTACACGCAGATTGCAGGGATCTCTGCTGGGATTCCTCAGGTCAACCGCGTCCAGACAGAATATGTCGATCATTTGAAAAATGGTTATGTCTTATCAAAGGGAGACAAGGAATTAGAGAAGGCGATTACTCACTTTTTATTGGAATTGAAGCCTTGGAACGAAGCCTTGGTCTACTCGATCGAAAAAATTCAAGAATACACCGGTCAACGCTTGATCGAGAAATGGGAAGGATGGATGAAAGAACGTCATGGATAAAAAACTACAAATACCCCATATTCTCCAAATCGGCTCAAGTAGTTGGCAGGATCAGGTGGAGCTTCCTGCTGGACTAGGCTGGCACTTTTTTCAAGCTACCGCTCTTCCATCGCTCAAAGAATATATGGAAGAAGAGGAAATCTCCAAATTCAAAGCCTTGATTCTAGAAAAGCCAGAAGATTTATTAGCTTTAGGAGAAGACCTGGCTTATTTTCAGCCTTATACTGTTTTTTATGATCAAAGCCATGAACTAGAGGCGCCTTCTGCAGAATTAGCCCACCTCTTAAAGCTTAAACAAGCGAGACCCTGGGATTTCTCAAATAAGCATCAATTTCTCTATGTCTTAGAGCGCTTTTTATACGACAATCAATATGGAGATGCCTTTACGGCTCGTGACCTGCGAGTGAGACCAGATTTTGCTGGCCAGCAAACGGTGCTGGGGCAACATTTTCTGAAGCTAGATGGATCATACGGTGAAGAGTTTACACCGATTGCTCAGTGGGTTTACAATTATGTATATGATGCTAGCCGCCCCATCAATTTTTGGTTGGAATACGAAAAAGATCCTAGCTGTCAGCTGCAATTGCGGATTCAATTTTACCGCTTTGGTGCTCTGGGAGAGTGGGTCAAAGATGCAGTCTTTTCAGAAGAAGAGATGCAAGCGCCCTTAGAATTGGATGGAGCAGAACCTTATTATCTAGCTTTTTCGCTGGAGGCAAAAGGAGAGGGGACGCTTACGATCGGAGCCTTACATAAGCGCTTGTCACATGGTCCTTTAGGAGAGATGACCGTAGGAGCTCAGACGCTACGGGACCACAAACGCCAAGAAATTTTTGCTTATTTCCATCCTGGCGATCTGAAGCCCCCTTTAAACATTTACTTTTCTGGGTATCGTCCGGCTGAAGGATTTGAAGGGTTTGGGATGATGCGTGCGATGGGGAGTCCCTTTATTCTCTTTTCTGACCCAAGACTGGAAGGTGGATCCTTCTATATGGGCTCAGAAGAATTGGAAAGTCAAATCACTGCTTTTATTGATCAGCACTTGGACTTGCTCGGCTTTGAGCCAAAAGATATGAATTTCTCTGGCTTGTCCATGGGGACCTTTGGTGCCCTTTACTATGGGGCTCTTTATTCTCCTCATGCGATCTTGGTCGGAAAACCCATTGTCAACCTGGGAGATGTCGCTGCCAACCTGAAATTTAAACGCCCAGATGAGTTTGGAACATCCCTAGACATGATGCAGTTGATCATTGGTCAAGTGTCGCAAGAAGGGATCGGTCAGCTCAATCAACGCTTCTGGGACCGGTTTAACCAGGCAGATTTCAAGGATACGATTTTAGCCCTTGCCTATATGAGGGATGATGACTACGACCAGCAAGCTTATCCAGATATTTTAGAGGCCTTGTATGAATTACCGGTTCGTATTATCAGTACCAGCCGCGCTGGTCGACACAATGATGCGAGTGGTCCGATCATTGAGTGGTTTGTGACCCAGTACAAAGAAATCATGGAAAGAGACTTTGGAAGAAACCAATGATAAAAATAAAAGAAAATGAAAGCAGACGAATCTACTGGGGCGATACCGTTCTTGCAGATTATCTTTGGGGGTCAACGATTCAAGCAACTGCCCAAGGAAGCGTTCAATTTCAGAACCCCCTCATGCCATCTGGTCAAGTACTGAAAACCTGGCATTCACAGACAAATTTTGGCGCAACGCGTCAAATTCCTAGTCTGCCCCTGCTCAAAAGAGAGCAAGATTATGAATTGGTTATCACGATGGAAGCGACTCCCACTCATACCGTTATGGTAGAAATTATCTTTAGAGATCGCTTTGGAGACCTTGTTGGCCGTCGAGTAACCGCAGAAGGTCGCTTGCAGTTCACCTATCCAGATCAAGCTTACGCCTACGAAGTACGCTTGCTCAGTGCAGGTTTGCAAGAGTTTACCTTCCACTATTTCACTATTCAACCAATATCGTCTGAGGGAGCAGAAGTTCTCGAATAGACGAACATCACTGCAAAAAAAGAGGATCACATTGGATTACGTTAAATTAAGAAACATCAAAAAAATCTTAAAAGAAGTCAATAGCTGGAAGGATGATATGGCCCGCTTGACGGATCGTCAGCTGCAGGAGAAAACTGCAGAATTTCGGGAACGTCTAGCAGAGGGCGATACCTTGGATGATCTCTTACCGGAAGCATTTGCGGTTGCGCGGGAGGCCGATAAACGGGTCTTGGGCATGTTTCCTTATGACGTGCAAGTCATGGGAGGGATTGTCCTCCACCAAGGCAATGTCGCTGAAATGAATACCGGTGAAGGAAAAACCTTGACGGCAACTATGCCGGTTTATCTCAATGCCTTAGAGGGCAAAGGGGTCATGGTTATTACGACCAATACCTATCTGGCAACTCGGGATGCAGAAGAGATGGGACAGGTCTACCGCTTTTTGGGCTTGACTGTCGGCGTTCCTTTAAAACAATCTGAAGACGAAGAATTAGATCCAGAAGTCAAACGGGAGATTTACCGGTCAGATGTCATTTACACGACCAATACTAGTCTGGGCTTTGACTATTTAACAGAGAACTTGACGGCTTCTGCAGATGGCCAATTTTTGGCAGACTTCAATTACGCCATTGTCGATGAGATTGATTCGGTGCTTCTAGATAGTGCTCAGACTCCCTTGATTATTTCTGGTTCTCCTCGGGTCCAGTCCAACCTTTATGGGATTATTGATACCCTGATCCAAACCTTCAAAGAGGGGGAAGACTTCAAATTTGATGAAGAAAAGAAACGAGTTTGGTTGACTCGAAAAGGAGCTCATGCAGCAGAAGCCTTTCTAGCCATTCCCAACCTCTATGATCCCCAATACCGTGACTTGGTCCGCCATATCAGCCTAGCCCTGCAGGCCAATAAAAACTTTATTAAGGATAAGGACTATGTCATCCACCCCAATGTCGAAGGGCAACCGGAGATTGTCTTACTAGACCAGGCGACGGGGCGCTTGATGGAAATGACGCGCTTGCAAGGAGGACTCCACCAGGCGATTGAAGCTAAAGAGGGTCTCAAGCTGACCCAAGAAACACGGGCCATGGCTTCTATTACTTACCAAAACCTCTTTAAGATGTTTCGGAAGTTGGGAGGCATGACCGGGACTGGGAAGGTCGCTGAGGCAGAGTTTCTTGATACCTATGCCATGTCAGTGATCAAGATCCCAACCAATCGCAAGAAGATCCGCAAGGATTTGCCAGATGAAATCTATCAGACCTTGCCAGAGAAAATCGTGGCTTCCTTGGATTATGTGAAGAAGATCCACGAAAAGGGCAATCCGATTCTGGTCTTTGCCGGATCCGTTGAGATGTCGATTCTTTATTCGAATCTTCTTTTGCGGGAAGGGATTCCACACAATCTTCTTAATGCCAACAATGCTCCTCGAGAGGCCCAGATCATTAAGGAATCAGGTCGAAAAGGAGCTGTGACAGTTGCGACCTCAATGGCCGGTCGGGGAACCGATATCAAGTTGGGACCAGGAGTCGCTGAGTTAGGTGGCTTGGTGGTTGTTGGGACTGAGCGGATGATGAACCAGCGGATTGACCTTCAAATTCGTGGACGTTCAGGTCGCCAAGGAGATCCCGGTTTGACCAAGTTCTTCGTCTCTTTGGAAGACGATTTGATGAAAAACTGGGGGCCAGACTGGATCCAGGATACCTATCAAGACTATGATGTGGATGAGCGAATTGGTTCAGCCAAAGCTCTGACCAAGCGCAAGTATAGAAACTTGGTGGAACGAGCTCAAAATGCTAGTGAAAGTTCTGGTCAGGCCAGTCGTCGGATGACGTTAGAATTTGCGGAAAGCATGAACATTCAGCGTGCCATCGTCTACGAAGAGCGCGACCGCTTGATCAAACAAGAAGGACGCTTGGATGATATCGTTGAAAAAGTGCTTCGTTCCGTCTTTTCAAGTGTAGCCCATAAAAAAGAATACAAGGAACCGGTAGCTTTTTATCGCTATATGTTAGACAATGTGAGCTACCAAGTGGATCCAGAAAAGGCCCACCAAACCTTCCGTAGCAAGAAAACCAAAGAAAATTTCTTATGGGAGATTGCTAAAAGTGAGTTAGAAGCTAAGTATGAGATCCTAGGCACCGATGAGGTGATCGCCCAATTCCAGCGCATGGCCATTCTAAAAGCTATCGATGAAAACTGGGTCGAGCAGGTAGACTATCTGCAACAATTGCGCATGGCGCTCTCTGGTCAGTACACCAGTCAGAAAAACCCTTTGGTAGAATTTTTCCAAGAAGCCTACCAATCCTTTGAACGAATGAAAGAGGCGGCCAAAGAACAAATGGTCCGCAATCTCTTACTGAGTCGAGTAGAAATCAATAAAAAAGGGGAAATTGTCTTGCATTTCCCATAAAAGAGGACATTATGACAGTATACAATATCAACCTTGGAATCGGTTGGGCCAGCAGTGGTGTTGAGTATGCCCAGGCCTACCGTGCCCAGTTGTTACGCAATATCCATCAACCAGCCAAGTTTGTCTTTATGGATATGATTCTAGCCGATAATATCCAACATTTAACAGAAAATATCGGTTTTAAAAATGATGAAATCATCTGGCTCTATAGCCATTTTACAGATATAAAAATTGCGCCAACGACCTATACCATTGATCAGGTCTTAGCAGGATTTGCCGGAAAACCGACTCGTGAAGAAGTCGATGGTAAGATCAAGCGCTTCTTTTATGAGGACCAGGACAACTTTTTGACCTGCTACCTGTGCGCAGAAAACAGTCCCTATGTTGAACGTTGCGAGTACGTGTCTAGAGGAATTTTGGTGAGAAAGGATTATTTCTCCTATACCCGCTATTGTACTGAGTACTTCATTCCCAAAAACAATCAAGCCAACTTGATTGAGCGCCGTTTTTACAATGAAGACGGGACGGTTGCCTACAGCATGCAGATGGCAGATGGCCGCGAAATTTATCGTTTTCCAGATCGCTACCTAGTTGGTCGCCAAGAATTGATCCGCTACTTCATGCAAACTCTTCAATTGACCAAACAAGATCTGGTAATTTTGGATCGGGAAACTAATATCGGTCAGCCTATCTTTGAAGAAGCGCAAAAAGCCCGTCTGGGTGTGGTCGTTCACGCCGAGCACTTCAGTGCCAATAATGTTGATGATCAGTATATCCTGTGGAACAACTACTACGAGTACCAATTTACCAATGCAGACAAGGTGGACTTCTTTATTGTCGCGACTGACCGCCAAAAAGAAATCTTGGCCGAGCAGTTTGCCAAATACACCAACCATCAGCCAGCTATCTATACCATTCCAGTTGGGAGTCTTGCAAGCTTGCCACAAAACGAAAATCGCACCCCATTTTCTATGATTACTGCCTCTCGTTTGGCGACAGAAAAGCATATTGACTGGTTGGTGCGAGCAGTGGTTCGCGCCAAAAAAGAATTGCCAGAACTGTCTTTTGACATCTATGGAAAAGGTGGAGAAGAAGGCAAGTTGCGTTCTCTAATTGATGAATTGGGGGCAGCAGATTATATCCACCTCAAAGGGCATGCCAATTTAGAGGAAATTTATAAGAACTATGAGGTTTACCTGTCAGCGTCGACCAGTGAAGGCTTTGGGTTGACCTTGATGGAGGCGATTGGTTCTGGTCTTCCGATAATCGGTTTTGACGTTCCTTATGGCAACCAGACCTTTGTTACAGAAGGTAAAAATGGCTATCTCATTCCGCCTTCAGCAGATCAAGTGGTCGACCAGATTGCTTCTGCCTTTGCGGAAAAAATGATCCAGCTATACAAAAAAGATGATCTAGCCAGCATGCGTCAAGCATCTTATGCGCGTGCAGAAGACTTTTTGACCAGCCGAGTAGAAGAAGCTTGGGCACAATTGATAGAAGAGGTGACACATGCTGAACGTATTTGATAGTTATTCTCGTGAAAGCCAAGACCTGCTCCACTCCATGAAAGAGTCTGGCTTTGACCACCCGACCGTTGTTTTGGAGCCAAACGGTTTCTTACCAGACGGTGTCGAATCTCCCTTTATCTATTTCTTGGGTCAACCAAAAGGGGAGAAGCGCGGTCGCTACTTTAATGAAGTTCCAGTGCCTGATTTCTGGGAAGTTTCTGGGGATAACAGTTCGGGAAAAGTGACCTACTATGGTCAGGAAAAGGCTCGAATTGTGTACCACGCTGCTTCCTATAAACGCATCGTCGAGCGCTTAGAGTGGTTAGATGGCAAAGGGCAAGTGGTCATGGTTGAGCACTATGACCAATACGGTCGTAAGATTGCTGTAACGACTTGTGGCGATCAGGGACAGTATTTGGTGACCACTTATTTTGAAGGGGATATCGAGCGCTTGACAGAGAATCACCAAACAGGGGATTTGATCTTGACCTTGGACCATCAACCCATGCGGATTTTCAAGAATCGCTTAGATTACTTTGTCTTTTATCTAGAGTATCGTGGTTTTGATCTAGATGGTTTGGTCTACAATACGCTGGCTACCTCCTTTAGCATTAGTCTCCAGCTAGGCAATAAAGGCATCAAAGGACGCGACGTCTTGGTGTGGCAAGAGCCTCTTCACGACAGCCTTCCGGGCAACATGCAGTTGATTCTAAAGAGCCCAGAAATCCGGACCAAGAAGATCTTGATTCCGCAAAACGCGACCTATCATCGCGCTTTGCAGTTGACCTCGCAAGATCAGCATAGCTACTTCGGTCCCCTTGGATATCTGTATGATTTCAAGGTGAAAGACGATATCCGTAAAGACGCCTTTGTCTTGACTAATTCGGATCAGATCGAAGCCTTGACCTACCTAGTAGAGAACTTGCCGAATGTGACCTTCCGTGTAGCAGCTTTGACGGAGATGTCTGCTAGTCTTCTATCTATGGTTCGCTATCCAAATGTAGTCTTGTACCAAAATATCAGTCAAGAGCGGATCAAAGAGTTGCTTAAGGTCTCTAGTATTTATCTGGATATCAACCACTATGCAGAGGTGCAAGGTATTGTTCGCAAGGCCTTCGAACACCAGCAAGTCATCCTTGCCTTTAGCCATACCCTGCATGACCGCCACTTCCTCGCACAAGCCAATATCTTTGATCAAGGAAAAGAAGCAGATATGGTGGCCCGTATCCAGGAAATCTACCAATCTGTGGATAACTACAGAGAAGCCGTCGCACAACAAATTGCCCAATCAAGTAGCGTTGAGCCAGCTGTTTTCAAAGCTCGCTTGCAAGAAGGGATAGGTGGACACAGTGAGTGATCGTAAGAAAGATTTATTTTACAAAGAAGTAGAAGGACGGATGGAGTCTCTCAAACGCCGTCCTGCCGAAAAAGAAAAGACGACACGTTCTGAAAAGATCAATGTTACTTTTAATGTGATCATTGGTTTGGTGATTCTGCTGGGAGTTATTTTTACCCTCTTCAGAGTGTTAGGAGGATCCTAAGATGGAAATGGTATTTGCAATCGGGATCTCGATCTTATCCCTCGCTCTTGTGGTTCTGATCACCCTGCAGCCTCGCCAACAACAATCGCTTTCAACAGATGCGACCAGTAACCTAGGAAAACCAAGTTACTGGCGGTCCCGCCGTGGACTCAAGCTAGCGACCCTTGTTGTTAGTATTGTCTTTCTCGTATCCTTATTTCTTTATATGATGGTCGTACAGGCCTAATTTCTAATAGAATGGATAAAAAGAAGTTGGTATTCTCCAACTTCTTTTAGAATGTAATCTATCTGTTTCTTACCTAATGCAACCTAAATGATACTTAAAAAATTAAAGAAATATCTACAATTTGAAGAGGCTGGGACAAAAGTCCTAGCCTCTCAATTATTTTTGGATTGTCGAGCAAGACGCAGTGGTTGAGTGGGCTCTA
>PPYF01671594.1_pt1 | contig 22148 bp, 17 predicted proteins | sample 1559871 | NCBI WGS metagenome assembly PPYF01 (sample SAMN08240021, study PRJNA423297) | Human gut metagenome, whole genome shotgun sequencing project.
CGGCGATCCTCGGCTGCGGTTTCGACCCGGGCGTGACGGCCATCTTCACGGCCTATGCCGCCAAGCACCATTTCGACGAGATCCACTACCTCGACATCGTGGATTGCAACGCGGGCAACCACGGCATGGCTTTCGCCACGAACTTCAATCCCGAGATCAACATCCGCGAGGTGACGCAGAAAGGGCGTTATTTCGAGAACGGCGAGTGGGTTACCACCGAGCCGCATGAGATACACCGTACGCTCAATTACCCGGGTATCGGCGAGCGCGAGTCGTATGTGATCTACCACGAGGAGCTCGAGTCGCTGGTCAAGAACTATCCGACCATCAGGCGTGCACGTTTCTGGATGACCTTCGGCCAGGAATACCTCACGCACCTGCGCGTTATCCAAAACATCGGCATGGCGCGTATCGACCCGATTATCTACAACGGCGTCGAGATCGTCCCGATCCAGTTCCTTAAGGCGGTGCTGCCCGATCCCAAGTCGCTGGGCGCCAATTACCACGGCCAGACCTCGATCGGCTGCCGTATCCGCGGCATCAAGGACGGCAAGGAGCGCACCTATTATATTTATAACAATTGCGACCACGAACAGGCCTACCGGGAGACCGGGACGCAGGCCGTCAGCTTCACTACGGGCGTACCGGCGGCGCTGGGCGCGTCGATGTGGGCCAAGGGGCTCTGGCGCGGTGCCGGCGTGTTCAATGTCGAGGAGTTCGATCCCGATCCGTTCCTGGCCGAGCTCGGCCAGCAGGGGCTTCCGTGGCACGAACTGTTCGACGTGGACATCGAGCTCTGACGCGCAGGGCGGTAAATTCCCAAAAAGGGGATCGGTTCATGACCGATCCCCTTTTTCCGGTCTTATTATGCCGTATTTTCGGTCGCAACGTGAAACTTGTACCCTTTGTTGTATTATATATGATACATTTTTATTATATTTGGGCGTCAATTAACCCATTTGAATAGTATGAAAATGAAATGTATCCTATGTGCCGTCGCCGCACTTGCGATGTGCTCGACATCCCTGTCCGCTGCTCCTGCGGAGGAAAAAGAGAAAGTGGAGTTTAAACGCCATTGGTTCCTGCAGGTACAGGCGGGTGCCGCCTATACGCTCGGCGAAGTGGATTTCGGCGAGCTGGTATCTCCGGCCGCAGCGCTGTACGCCGGGCACCGGTTCTCGCCCGTATGGGGTATGCGCTTCGGCCTGAGCGGCTGGCAGAGCAAAGGCGCCTGGGTCTCGCCCGAGTCGGTCTACCAGTATAAATATTTGCAGGGCAACGTCGACGTGACGCTCGACCTGGCCAACCTGTTCGGCAAGTTCAACTACCGCCGCACGGTCAATCCCTACCTGTTCGCGGGTGTCGGTGTGAACGGGGCGTTCGACAACGGCGAGGCCAACGCCCTCGACAACCAGGGCTATGCGCTCCAGAACGTGTGGTCGGGCAGCAAGGTCTTCGTGGCCGGACGCCTGGGGCTGGGCGTCGATTTCCGCTTTTCGGACTGCGTGTCGTTCGGCGTGGAGCTGAATACCAACATGCTTTCCGACAAATACAACTCGAAGAAGGCCGGGAACCTCGACTGGCAGTTCAATGCGCTGGCCGGGTTCACCTTCCGCTTCGGCAAGAACTATAAGAAATCGCGCCCGGCAGTCGCCACCGCGCCCGTAACCCCCGCCCGGACTACCGAGCCCGCCCAAAAGGAGGAACCTGCCGTGCAGGAGCCCGCTCCCGTGCAGGCTCCGGTGACGAAGGCCGCCGAGAAGCCGGCTGCACTGCGTGAAAATATCTTCTTCCGTATCGGTTCGGCGCAGATCCGCACCTCCGAACAGGCGAAGGTCGCAGCGCTTGCCGAGTATCTGAAGGCCAATCCTTCCGCCCGGATCGAGATCGTCGGCTATGCCGATGCCGCTACGGGTTCGCACGCCCTCAACCTGAAACTCTCGCGGCAGCGTGCCGCGGGCGTTGCAGCGGCATTGGAACAGGCCGGCATCGCTGCCGACCGCATCTCTGCCGAGGGCAGGGGCGACACCGTCCAGCCTTTCCCCGGGGTCGAACAGAACCGTGTGAGCATTTGCATCGCCCAATAAACAGGGTGGGGCAGTGTCCCTTGCGGCGGCAGATTTCCTGCCGCCGCCTTTTTTTGCCCTGCATTTCCGCCTCCGTCTCCTCTTTTCACGGTCTACGCCAATGTCTTGCCGTCCGCCGCGCATGTCTGTCCTGTGTGTCGTTTTGCCGTTCGCGCGCCTTCCGGTCGCCATCGCGCCGGCCGTTTCTTGACCCCGTCCGCCGCGTTTGTCATCTCGCTGCCGCCGCTTCCCGGTTTCGGCAAGACAGAACACCGTTTCTGTGCCTTCCTGCCGCCATCGCGCCGGCCGTTTCTTGGCCCCGTCCGCCGCGTTTCCCGCCTGTACTTCTGCCGTGTCTTTCAGCCGCAGGCCGCAAGACGGTAAGTATAAATACCTATTTCGCCGAAATTCCCCCGCGGGGCGTCATGGTTTAGCCGGTAATTTGCTATTTTTGCATCGTTTTGAGCGTCTCCGCCGTGCCGGGCAGCACCGTTTCCGGGCGGAGGGGACGAGGGATCGAATCCAATTGAAAACATTTCGATGATTGACTTCTTGAAGCTGCCTTCTCCGTGCTACGTCCTCGACGAGACGTTGCTGGATCGCAATCTGGCCGTGATCGACCGCGTGCGCCGCGAGTCGGGCGCCGAAATTATCGTAGCCCTGAAGGCCTGCGCCATGTGGAGCATTTTCCCCGAGCTGGCACGCCATTCCGACGGTGCCACGGCGAGTTCCGCCGCCGAAGCGAGGCTTGTATTCGAGGAGTACGGCAAGCCTGCGCACACCTACGCTCCCGTCTATACCGACCGCAATATCGACGAGATACTCCGTTGCAGCGACCATATCACCTTCAACTCGGTCGCGCAGTTCGGGCGTTTCGGGCCGATGGCGCTGTTGCGCGGCATTTCGTGCGGCCTGCGCATCAACCCGCAGTATTCGCCCGTGGAGACCGACCTTTATAACCCTTGTGTCCCCGGCTCGCGCCTCGGCGTTACGGCCGATGAACTGAACGATCTTCCCGCCGGGATCGACGGGCTGCACTTCCACGTGTTGTGCGAGTCGCGCCCGCACCACCTGAAGCTGGCGCTGGAAGCCGTCGAAAAGCATTTCGGGCAATATCTCGACCGGATCGGGTGGCTCAACATGGGCGGCGGGCACCTGATGACCCACGCCGAATACGACTGCGACGAGCTGATCGCCCTGCTGCGCGATTTCAAGTCCCGCCATCCCCGCCTGCGGCTGATCCTCGAACCGGGCAGCGCCTTCACCTGGAGGACGGGCTGCCTCGTCTCGACGGTCGAGGACATCGTCGAAAATGCCGGCGTGCATACGGCGATGCTCGACGTGTCGTTCGCCTGCCATATGCCCGACTGTCTCGAAATGCCCTATAAACCGGCCATCGTCGGGGCGCACGAACCCGCCGAAGGGGAGAAACGCTGGCGCATGGGCGGCACGAGCTGCCTTGCCGGCGACTACTGCGGCGACTGGGCCTTCGACCACGAACTGAAAGTCGGCGAGCGCATCGTCTTCGAAGATATGATCCACTATACGATGGTCAAGACCACGATGTTCAACGGCGTGGCGCACCCCTCGATCGTCATCGCCCGCCGCGACGGGCGCACGGACGTCATCCGCGAATTCGGCTACGAGGATTTCCGCAACCGCATGTCGTAAATTACACAAACGCATATAAATGAAAGATTTTACACCTACCTCCTACACGCTCGAATGTGTCGCTACGGGGCGTGAGTTCGAGGACACGGGCTGGATGCTCTCCGATCCGCAGTGCAAGACGCCCTCGCTCATCCGCGCGAAATATGCCCGCAGGCAGCTCGAAGTGAAACCCGCCGAATACGGTCTTTACCGGTTCTGCGACTGGATGCCCGTGCGGCGTATCCTCAAGGGCTCCTCGGCGCCCGTCACCTACAAAAGCAAGGGGCTTGCCGCCCACCTCGGGCTGGAAAACCTCTGGATCACGTTCAACGGTTACTATCCGGCCATCGGCGCCACGATGTCTACCTGTTCGTTCAAGGAGACCGAGGCTTATTCGGTCTGCGGGCGTGCCGCCGAACACGAGGATCGCGTCCTTGTGGTCGCCTCGGCGGGCAATACGGCCCGCGCCTTCGCCAAGGTGTGTTCCGACAACAATATCAAGCTGCTCCTGTCGGTGCCCTACGACAATATCGGGGCGCTGTGGTTCGAGCATCCGCTCGACCCCTGCGTGAAACTCATCTCGTGTGCGGCGGGCGGCGACTATTTCGACGCCATCCACCTGAGCGACCTCGCCCTCAAGGGCCCCGGGTTCTATGCCGAAGGCGGCGCGAAGAACATCGCCCGCCGCGACGGCATGGCCACGACGGTACTTTCGGCCGTGACGACCATCGGCCGCATCCCCGACTACTATTTCCAGGCCGTGGGCAGCGGTACGGGCGCCATTGCCGCCTGGGAGGCCAACATGCGCCTGATCGGGGACGGCCGCTTCGGGACGAATACCATGAAACTCATGGTGTCGCAGAATGCGCCGTTCGTGCCGATGTACGACGCATGGCAGGCCGATTCGCGCAAGATGCTGCCCTACGAGGACGACAAGGCGCGCCGCGATGCGGAGATCATCGACGCCAAGGTGCTCTCCAACCGCCGCCCGCCCTACGGCATCACCGGCGGGCTTTACGATGCGCTGAAAGCCACGGGCGGAGAGTTCTTCGTCTCGACGAACGCCATGGCGCGCAAGGCGCGCAAGCTTTTCCACGAACTGGAGGGCGTGGACATCTACTCTGCGGCGGGCGTCGCACTGGCTTCGCTCATCAACGCCGTCGCCGCGGGCAAGGTCGAAAAGGATGCCACCGTCATGCTTAACGTCACGGGCGGCGGTGAGGAGCATTTCAAGGAGGGCAAGGAGCTCTGGTACCTCAAGCCCAGCCATGTATTCCCGCTCGAACCCGACACGGACGACGTGGTCGCCAAAGTCGAGGCGCTCTTCAACTGATCCCCGATACGATCCGGCTCCGGCCGGATCTTTTTTTCGGGCCGTCGCGTCCCGGATGCCGCCCCGCGGCAAGGGGGCGGCAGCTCCGTACTTTGGCCCCGTTTCCCGTCCGCTGCCTCGCCCGTTTCACGGCGCCTGCCGCATGTGCCGGTGCATTTTCCGGTGCCGGGAAAGAAAACGGCCGCAAAGGCCGGAATACTGCCGGAAACTATTATCTTTGCAGCGGTTTCCGGAGGGCGGCGCGCAGCCGGGCCTCTCACCGGGAGCTCCGATTTTTTTTTATTATTAACCCAACAAATTCAAGATGAAAAACATCCGAACCAAGCAGACTCCCTGCTTCAGGCGTTGGAGCCGCAAGGGCTGGGCAGCCTTTGCGAGCCTGCACCGCCATGTAACCATCGGAGTCCTCGCCGTGACGATGTCGATCCTCTTGCTCGCGACGCAACATGCGTCTGCGCACGATGCCGATACGGCCGCCGTCCTCAAAACGCTGAGGATCGACGAGGTTGGCATTTCGGGCAGCCAGTCCGCCCCGACGCGCAACGTACAGTCGCAAACCCCGCTTTTCGACCGGAAAGCACAGGCCGCAGCGCCCGTCCAGACCCTGGAGTCCGCCCTGCGCCTCGCACCTTCGGTCGATATCCGCGAACGCGGGGGCAAGGGCATGCAGGCCGACATCTTCATCCGTGGGGGCTCTTTCGACCAGACCATGGTACTTCTCAATGGCATCGACTTCACCGATGCCCGCACCGGGCACCAGTCCCATTCGCTGCCCGTCGACATCGACTGCATTTCGGCCGTCGACCTGTTGGACGGCGTGCCGGGCGTCGGGGCCTTTGCCGGGGCGGTGAATATCCGCACGGCGCCCCTGAAACTCACCTACCTGCGTTTCGAGGGCGCCGGCGGCCAGCACGGCTACGCCTATGCGAACCTTTCGGGCGCCGTGACTTCGGGCCGTTTCTCGCTGCTCGCCGCCGGTTCCTACCGTCGCAGCGACGGCTACCGCCACAATACCGAGTTCGCCAATTACAACGCTTTCGTGCGTGCGACCTACGAGGCTCCCCGCGCCGGGTTCTTCGACCTGCAGGCCGGTTACCAGAACCGCACGTTCGGTTCCAACGGCTTCTATGCGGCCTATAACCCCGACCAGTGGGAGGCGACCTCCACGGCATTGGCGTCGCTGCGCTGGTTGAAACAGGCCGGGCGCTTCTCGTTCGGCGCTTCGGCGAGCTACCGCAAGAATTTCGACCGTTACGACTGGACGCGCGGCACGGCGATGAACCGCCACAATACCGACAACGTCGGTGCCCGGCTGTGGGCGGATTACGACTGGCGGGCGGGTACGACCTCGCTCGGCGGCGATTATGCCTTCAACCACATTTACAGCACCAATCTCGGCGAGGCGCTCTCCCGGCCGCACGGCCGCTATACGCACGCCAAGGCGCGCAGTACGGGCAACCTCTGGCTGCGCCATGCCAAACAGTGGCGGAGGTTCGACCTCGCGGCTTCTGCGGGCATCAGCCTCACGCCCTACGGCACTTCGGCGCTGTGGAGCCTCTCGGGCGGCTATACGCCCGCCCCGGGGCTGCACCTCGGCATTGGGGCGTTCCAGTCGATGCGCCTGCCGACCTTCACCGACCTTTACTATACTTCCCCGGCACAGATCAACAACCTTGACCTGACGCCGGAAAGGGCTGTCACTTATCTGTTTGATGCCGGTTATATGAAGAACAGCTGGAGGTTGTCGCTGCAGACCTACTACCGAGCCGGCCGCGACATCATCGACTGGGTGTGGCGTGAGGATATGGGCGACAAGTGGCACTCCGAGCAGACCAGCCGCCTCGACACCTACGGCATCGAGCTTTCGGGCGGTTATACGGTCGCCGACGGCTTTCTGCGCCGCGTGACGCTTTCCTACGGTTATATTACCACCGACCGCAACAGCGACATCATCGCCAAGGGGGCGATGGATTACATGCGCCACAAGGCGGCGCTGGCCGTCGAGGTGCATTTCCTGCGCCGCATGTCGCTGGCACTCACGGCGTCGGTCTACGACCGCAACGGCAGCTACACGCACTATCCCGTGCCGGGCGATCCGTCCCTCTCCGAGGTGCGCGATTACGAGCCTTATTTTCTGCTCGACGGCCGCCTCCAGTGGGAGAAAGGCATCTGCCGGCTTTATGTCGATGCGACGAACATCACCGATTCCCGCTACTGCGACCTGGGCGGCATCCCGCTGCCCGGGGCGTGGGGCACGGCGGGCGTGGCGCTGACCATCGGCCGCTGATACGCTCCCTTCCGGCTGCATTCCGGCCCGTCGCCTCGCGCGGCGGGCTTTTTTTTGCCGGTTGGCCGCCAGCCGTGCGCAGCGTTTCTTCGGGCTTCTCGCTGGACGGGCAGCGGTTTTGGGGAGGTTATTCTGGCCCGCTCCCTGCGCCAGCGGTTTTTTCGGGGCGGGGCTTTCTCTTCTCCCTGCAGGGTGGACAGCCGGGGAAACGGGGTGCAGGATAGCGCACCATCTTCGAGGGGGGCTTCCCGTCCCTCCCGATTTTTCTAATCTTTCCGATTTCCCTGTTCTTTCCGAAATCTTCCCCTCCTTTCGCCCCCCCCCGTTTTCCTGCACCGCGTGACCCGCCGCTCGCTTTTTCTCCCTGCGGGAATTTCCGGCTCCGTGCCCGCCTCTCCTGCGGAAAAAACCCGGAAACTGCTGTTTCAGAATCCGGAGTGGCTTTTTTCGTTACGATTTTTTCGTATTTCTCCCGGATTTTCTTTATCTTTGAAAGTATAAATCTAACCTCATTACCTATGGAAAAGCGTATCGTGGAGTGCGTCCCTAATTTCAGCGAGGGGCGCGACAAGGCAATAATCCGCCAGATCACATCGGCCATCGAATCCTCCGGGGGCGTCAAGCTGCTGGACGTGGATCCCGGAGAGGCGACCAACCGGACTGTCGTCACGTTTGTCGGCTCGCCCGAAGCGGTCGTCGAAGCCGCCTTTGCGGGGGTGAAGAGGGCTGCCGAGCTGATCGACATGCGCCGTCACAAGGGTGCGCACCCGCGCATGGGGGCTACCGACGTGTTGCCGCTGATCCCGATTTGCGGCATCACACTCGCCGAGTGCGCCGAGCTGGCCCGCAAACTGGCCGAACGTATCGCCGCTGAACTGCATGTCCCGACCTATTGCTACGAGGCCGCGGCCTTCATCCCCGAGCGGCGCAACCTTGCGGTCTGCCGTGCCGGGGAGTACGAGGCGTTGCCCGAGAAACTGGCGCACAAGGAGACGGCCCCCGATTTCGGGGCGCGGCCGTTCGACGACGGGGTAGCCCGCACGGGTGCCACGACCGTCGGTGCGCGCGATTTCCTGATCGCCGTGAATTTCAACCTCAATACCACCTCCACGCGTCGCGCCAACGCCATTGCGTTCGATGTGCGCGAGAAGGGGCGCCCCGTGCGCGAGGGCAATCCCATCACGGGCAAGGTCGTAAAGGATGCCGCCGGCAATCCCGTCATGCAGCCCGGCACACTTCCGGCCACGAAGGCTATCGGTTGGTTCATCGAGGAATACGGCATCGCACAGGTGTCAATGAACATCACCGACATTGCCACCACGCCGCTCCACGTGGCCTTCGACGAGGTGTGCCGCAAGGCCGACGCCCGCGGCGTGCGCGTCACGGGCACCGAAATCGTCGGGCTCGTCCCCAAACGTGCGCTCATCGAGGCCGGGAAATATTTCCTGCGCAAACAACGCCGTTCGACGGGTATCGCCGAGCAGGAGATCGTCCGTATCGCCGTCAGGTCGATGGGGTTGGATGACCTCAAACCTTTCGACCCCGCCGAGAAAGTAATCGAATATCTGCTTGAAGCGGAGGATAAGCAAAAACGGCTTATTGACATGACCTGCAAAGGGTTTGCCGAAGAGACTGCGAGCGAATCCCCGGCACCGGGCGGCGGCTCGATCGCGGCCTACATGGGAGCGCTGGGCGCAGCCCTCGGTACGATGGTCGCCAACCTCTCGTCGCATAAGGCGGGGTGGGACGACCGCTGGGAGGAGTTTTCCGATTGGGCCGACCGGGGACAGGCGTTGCTCGGGGAGTTGCTGCACCTCGTGGACGAGGATACGGCGGCATTCAACCGCATCATGGCCGTCTTCGCCATGCCCAAGTCGACGGACGAGGAGAAGGCCGCCCGCAGCGCGGCCCTGCAGGAGGCGACGCTCTATGCGACGCAGGTGCCCCTGCGGACGATGAAGACGGCCTTCGGGGTTTTCGAAATCGTGCGTGCCATGGCAGCCGTCGGCAACCCCAACTCGGTGTCCGACGCGGGCGTCGGGGCGCTGGCCGCCCGCAGCGCCGTGCTTGGCGCAGGCCTCAATGTCCGGATCAATGCCGCCGGGCTGAAAGACCGCGCCGCGGCCGATGCGCTCGTGGCCGAAGCCGACCGCCTTGCGGCCGAGGCCGAACGGGCCGAGCGCGAGGTGTTGGAGATAGTAGCAAGTAAAATCTGAGCGATATGACACTGCAAGAGTTCCAGAATGACATCCGCGCGGGCATTCCCGATCGGCTGCCCGCCGCTAAACCCTATGACAAACAGATCAACCACGCGCCCAAGCGCAAGGGGATACTCACGCCCGAGGAGGAGGTGCTGGCGATCCGGAACGCACTGCGTTATTTCCCCGCGAAGCACCACGCCACGCTGGCCAGGGAGTTTGCCGAGGAGCTGCGCAAATACGGGCGCATCTACATGTACCGCCTGCGCCCCGACTACGAGATGTATGCGCGGCCGATCGACGAATATCCCTGCCGCTGCCGCCAGGCCGCGGCTGTGATGCTGATGATCCAGAACAACCTGGACAAGGCCGTGGCGCAGCATCCCCACGAGCTGATCACCTACGGCGGCAACGGCGCCGTGTTCCAGAACTGGGCGCAGTACCGCCTGACGATGAAGTACCTGTCGGAGATGACCGACAGCCAGACGCTGGTGATGTACTCGGGGCACCCGCTGGGGTTGTTTCCGTCGCATCCCGATGCCCCGCGCGTCGTGGTGACCAACGGCATGGTGATTCCCAACTATTCGAAGCCCGACGACTGGGAGCGCATGAACGCCCTCGGGGTGTCGCCAGTACGGCCAGATGACGGCCGGCTCCTATATGTATATCGGCCCGCAGGGGATCGTCCACGGCACCACCATCACGGTGATGAACGCCGCGCGCAAGCGTTTCTCCGGCGGCCGCAATGATGCCCGGGGGATGCTTTTCGTCTCCTCGGGGCTGGGCGGCATGTCCGGGGCGCAGCCCAAGGCGGGCAATATCTCGGGCGTGGTGAGCGTCATCGCCGAAATCAACCCCAAGGCGGCGCAGAAACGCTACGAGCAGGGATGGGTCGACGAGATGTACGATTCGCTCGACGCCCTGGTTCCCCGTATCCGCGAGGCCTGCCGTGCCCGCGAAGTGGTCTCGATGGCCTATGTGGGCAACGTCGTCGACCTTTGGGAGCGTCTGGCGGCCGAAGAGATCCCCGTAGACCTGGGTTCCGACCAGACCTCGCTCCACAACCCCTGGGCGGGCGGCTACTACCCCGTGGACGTAAGCTACGAGGCTTCGAACAAGATGATGGCCGAGGAGCCCGCCCGCTTCCGCGAGTGCGTGCAGGAGTCGCTGCGCCGCCAGGTCGACGCCATCAACAAACTCACCGCGCGGGGGATGTATTTCTTCGACTATGGCAACGCCTTCCTGCTGGAAGCCTCGCGCGCCGGGGCTGCCGTGATGGGCGAGGGCGGCCGTTTCCGTTATCCCTCCTATGTGCAGGACATCATGGGGCCGATGTTCTTCGACTACGGCTTCGGCCCGTTCCGCTGGGTCTGCACTTCGGGCAGCCCCGAAGACCTCGAGCTTACCGACCGCCTCGCCGCCGAAGTATTGGAGGAGATCCGCGCCACGGCGCCTGCCGAGATCGCCGGGCAGCTCGACGACAACATCCACTGGATCCGCGAGGCCGGCCGCAACCGGCTGGTCGTCGGTTCGCAGGCGCGCATCCTCTATGCCGACAGCGAGGGGCGCACCCGGATCGCACAGGCCTTCAACCGGGCCGTTGCCGACGGGCGCCTCTCGGCTCCCGTCGTGCTGGGCCGCGACCACCACGACGTGTCGGGCACCGACTCGCCCTACCGCGAGACGTCGAACATCTACGACGGCTCGAACCTCACGGCCGACATGGCCGTGCAGAACGTCATCGGCGACTCGTTCCGCGGCGCCACGTGGGTGTCGATCCACAATGGCGGCGGCGTGGGCTGGGGCGAGGTCATCAACGGCGGCTTCGGCATGGTGGTCGACGGCTCGGAAGATGCCGACCGCCACATCCGGGAGATGCTGCTGTGGGATGTCAACAACGGCATCGCCCGCCGCAGCTGGGCGCGTAACGAGGGTGCCATGTCGGCCATCCGCCGCGAGATGGAACGCACCCCCGGCCTGCAGGTCACGCTGCCCAATGTCGCCGATGAGGAATTGATACGTAATATATTGAAAGAAAACGAATAAATCCCTATCACTTCACATGGAACATCACCATATCTCCGCGGAGCACCTTTCCCTTGCCCGCATCCGTGAAATCCTCGAACGGCACCTTCCCCTGGCACTGAGCGACGATGCCCGGACTCGCATCGTCCGCTGCCGCGAATACCTCGACCGCAAGATGGAAAACCCCGAGCGGCCGGTCTACGGCATCACCACCGGATTCGGTTCGCTGTGCGACATTTCGGTGGGCTACGACGAGCTGGCGCAGTTGCAGAAGAACCTCGTGATGTCGCATGCCTGCGGTACCGGCGAGCGGGTGCCTTCCGAGGTCGTGAAGCTGATCCTGCTGCTCAAGATCCAGTCGCTCTCCTACGGCCATTCGGGCGTGCAGCTTGCGACCGTGGAGCGGCTGATCGACTTTTTCAACAACGACCTCCTGCCCGTGGTCTACCAGCAGGGTTCGCTGGGCGCATCGGGCGACCTGGCGCCGCTGGCGCACATGAGCCTGCCGCTGCTGGGGCTGGGCGAAGTGGAATACAAGGGGGCTGTGCGCCCGGCTGCCGGCGTGCTCTCCGAGCTGGGGTGGCAGCCGATCGAGCTCCAGTCCAAGGAGGGGTTGGCGCTGCTCAACGGCACGCAGTTCATGAGCGCCTACGGCGTCTGGGCTTTGATCCAGTCCCGCCGCCTGAGCGAGTGGGCCGACCGCATCGGGGCGCTGTCGCTCGACGCTTTCGACGGGCGCATCGAGCCTTTCTGCGACGAGGTGCACCTGATCCGCGCCCACCGCGGACAGCTCGCCACGGCACGGAACATCCGGCGCCTGTTGGAAGGCAGCCAGCTGGCCGCACGCCCCAAGAAACACGTACAGGATCCCTATTCGTTCCGCTGCATCCCCCAGGTGCACGGGGCTTCGAAGGACACCATCGACTATGTCGAGAGCGTACTGACGACCGAGATCAACAGCACCACCGACAACCCGACGGTCTTCCCCGACGAGGACATGGTCGTCTCGGCGGGGAATTTCCACGGCCAGCCCATCGCGCTGGCGATGGATTTCCTCGCCATAGCCCTCGCCGAGCTGGGCAACATCTCCGAGCGGCGCACCTATAAACTGATTTCGGGCGCCCGGGAACTTCCGAAGTTTCTTGTCGCCAACCCGGGGCTGAACAGCGGTTTCATGATCCCGCAATACACCGCGGCGTCGATCGTCAGCCAGTCCAAAGGGCTGTGCATGCCCGCCTCGGTCGACTCGATCCCCTCGTCGCAGGGGCAGGAAGACCATGTGAGCATGGGCTCCAACGCCGCCACCAAACTCTACCGCGTGGTGCTCAACACCGAGCGGGTGTTGGCCATCGAGCTGTTCAATGCCGCGCAGGCGCTCGACTTCCGCCGTCCGGCGCGTTCCTCCGCGACGATCGAACAGATGGTCGCCGAGTACCGCAAGCGGGTGCCGTTCATCGACAACGACTCGGTGATGTACCCCCATATCGAATCCTCCATCCAATTCCTCCGGACACTATGAGGCTGCTGGTAAAGAACATCGGTACGATCGTCGGGATCGAGACCGCCGGCCGCCTCCGCCTGTGCGGCGGGGAGATGGATCGGCTGGAGACGTTCGACGATGCCTGGCTGCTGGCCGACGATGGGCGTATCGCAGCCTTCGGGAGCATGGATTCGCTGGGCGAAATGGCCGCGGACGAGGTGGTCGACGCCGGGGGCGGGATGCTTTTCCCGTCGTTCTGCGATTCGCATACGCACCTGGTCTACGCCGGGAGCCGCGAACAGGAGTTCCTCGACAAGATCAACGGCCTGACCTACGAGCAGATCGCCCGCCGCGGCGGGGGCATCCTCAATTCCGCCGACCTGCTGCACCGCACCTCCGAAGAGGAGCTCTACCGCCAGGCGATGGGGCGTATCCGCGAGATCGCCGCCATGGGGACGGGTGCCGTGGAGATCAAGAGCGGCTACGGGCTGACTACGGCCGACGAGCTGAAGATGCTGCGCGTCATCCGGCGCATCCGCGAGACGGCGCCGCTGGCTGTGCGCGCCACGTTCCTCGGGGCGCATGCCGTGCCGCGCGCCTACGTAGGACGGCAGGAGGAGTATGTCGATCTGGTCTGCAACGAAATGCTGCCTGCGGTGGCGGCCGAAGGGCTGGCCGATTTCGTCGACGTGTTCTGCGACGAAGGGTTCTTCACCGTGGAGCAGACGGCACGCATCATGAAGGCCGGGCGCAAGCTGGGCATGCGCGCCAAGATCCACGCCAACGAACTCGCCGTCTCGGGCGGCGTGCAAGTGGGCGTGGAGTACGACGCCCTGTCGGTCGACCACCTCGAACGCATGGGTGGGCCCGAGATCGACGCCCTGCACGGCACGGTGACCTCGCCGACGATGCTGCCCGGCGCGGCATTCTTCCTCGGGATGAGCTATCCGCCGGCCCGCGAAATGATAAATGCCGGGCTGGGCGTGGCGCTGGCTTCGGACTACAATCCCGGTTCGTCGCCCTCGGGCAACATGCGCATGGTCGTGTCGCTGGCATGCATCCGTATGCGGATGACCCCTGCCGAGGCCATCAATGCCGCGACGCTCAACGGGGCCTACGCCATGGGGCTTAGCCGTGACTACGGCTCCGTCACGGTCGGCAAGGTCGCCAATTTCTTCCTCACGGTGCCGATGCCTTCGGTGGCGTTCATGCCCTATGCCTATACCACGCCGCTCATCAGCCGCATATTCCTGCGCGGCGAGGGGGTCGTGGCGTAATATTTGACGGGAGAGCCGTATGAGATTGTTGGTTCTGATCATTGGCCTGGCGCTTGCCGGGGCCGTAAAAGCACAGGATATGAAGCCGTTGACACCGGAAGAAAGACGTGTGATCGTCGACAAGGGTACCGAAGCGCCTTTTTCGGGCCGTTATTACAAGCATCGCGGAGAGGGGGTTTACCGTTGCCGCCAGTGCGGTGCGCCGCTGTACCGTTCGCAGGACAAGTTCGATGCCGGGTGCGGCTGGCCGAGTTTCGACGACGAAATCCCCGGTGCCGTGAGGCGCACGACGGATGCCGACGGCCGGCGTACCGAAATCACTTGTGCCCGCTGCGGCGGACACCTGGGACATGTCTTTACGGGCGAAGGCTTTACGCCCAAAAATACGCGCCACTGCGTCAACTCCGTCTCGCTCGTGTTCGAACCCGGAGGGGAAGCTTCCTCCGGGGCCGAAACGGCCGTAAAACCCGCGGTTTCCTCCCCGGAATCCGAAGGCCGGACTGCCTCGCAGCCCGAAAAGCAGACGCAGCAGCCCGGAACCCAATTCGGGAGTCCCGGCGCTCAGGCGTCCGGGGCTGACTCGACGTCGGCCGCCGCCCGGCCGGGGGACGGGATGCCGCCCGCAGGGCAGGCCGCGGAGCGTGGCGCGACGGCGATCTTTGCCGGAGGTTGTTTCTGGGGCGTGGAATATATGCTTTGGAAAGTGCCCGGAGTCCTGAAGGTCGAGTCGGGCTACATCGGCGGCACGACCGAAAATCCCACCTATGAAGAGGTATGCAGCCACCGTACGGGACATGCCGAAGCCGTACGTGTGGTATTCGATCCTGCAAAGGTGTCCTACGAGACGCTGGCACGCCTGTTCTTCGAAATCCACGACCCGACCCAGGAAAACGGGCAGGGCCCCGACCTCGGCGACCAGTACCGTTCCGAGATATTCTACACCTCGCCCGCCCAGCAGGCGACGGCCGAGAGGCTCATCGCCGAGTTGCGGCGCAAAGGCTACGACGTCGTGACGCAAGTCACCCCTGCGGGCCGTTTCTGGCCCGCCGAGGATTACCACCAGCGATACTACGAGCGCAAGGGTACGCAGCCGTACTGCCACGCCTATACCAAGCGGTTTTGAGCCTGCGCCGGACTTGCCGTCGCATTGCGCCCGCCGCCTCCGTAAGGGCATTTCCGATTCCGATACGATTGTAAGACACCCCGCCTCACAGCGGGGTGTCGTGCCGTTCGGGCGTAATCCCGGCCAGGGGCGATACGGGGCCTCGGCGCCGAAGGGTTCTGAAAATCCGCTGCGACGAAACGCTCCCGGCCGAGGACAGATTGCCTTTCGGCCGTGGATTGGTTGCCTTCCGTCCGTGGACAGGCTGCCTTCCGGCTGTGGACAGGTCGCTGTGTTTTAGGCCGTTGCCGCGTGCAAAGCCTATTCTTCGGTGAGTTTCCCGATCTCGCCCTGCATGATATGGGGCAGATTTTCGCGGATTTTCCCGATGGGCCAGTCCCACCATCGCAGTTCCTGCAACCTGGCTACGGTGTCCGCGTCGAAACGCCTGCGGATCTCCCTGGCCGGCACGCCGCCGACGATGGTGTAGGGCGGGACATCCCTGGTGACGACCGCCCGCGCCGCGATCACCGCGCCGTCGCCGATCCTCACACCGGCCATGACGACCGCTTCGTACCCGATCCATACGTCGTTCCCGATTACGATGTCGCCTTTGTTGTCCCACGCCGCGGCGACATCCTTCCTGTCCAGCCCCCACTCCTCGAAAAAGAGCGGGAACGTATAGTTGGCCAGCGATCCCAGCGTGTGGTTGGCACTGTTGAACAGGAACTTGGCGCCGCACGCTATCGAACAGAACTTGCCGATCACCAGCCGGTCGCCGTTGACGGGGTAGTGGTACAGGACGTTGTTCTTTTCGAATTGCGTCGGGTCGTTCACGAAATCGTTGTAGATCGTGTAGTCCCCGACCTCGATCATCGGGTTGCCGATGACCGTGTTCAGGTAGACCGTCTGCCGGTCGTTCGTGCGGGGATAGGTCTTGCTATTCATGGTTGGTCGTTTCAGTCTGCTTTTACGGTGATGATCTGTTTCCAGTCGGTCGTATATTCCTGCGAGAGGTGCTGGCGGTTCATCTTCAGCGGGGCGAACCCCTGTGCCGCCACCACGACCCTGTTGCGGCCGTAGGTGCGGTTGGTCGCGTCCATGGCGTCCATCAGCCGGGCGTGCCTGGCACGATCCACGGGGTCGAACAGGTCGGTTTGCAGCCCCGTGCGCGACGAAATGTCCGAAAGCGTAATCCCGGCTTTCTTGTAGCCGTAGCCTTTGCGGAATATGCGTTGCAGGGCCTTTGCCGCCAGCGGCACCAGCTCCAGCGTGTCGTCGGTCGGCACCACGGGGCGCACGGTCTGGCTTTCGAAATACTGGGGCAGCTCCTCGCGGTGGCGGTTGGTGAGGATGTAGACCGTCACCTCGCCGCAGAGGCTTTGCTGGCGGCGCAGTTTCTCGGCGGCCATCGAGACGAACGCCGCCACCGAGGTGTGTATCTCCTCGTATTGGGTCAGCTCGTGCGCGAAGCTGCGCGAGACGGTGATCTGCTGTTTGGCCGGCGGGGCGCTCTCGAAGTCGATGCACGCCTCGCCCTGAAGCTCTTTCCATGTGCGCAGCCCCGTGACCCCCATGCGGCCGCGTATCCATGCCTCGGGACGCTGCACGAAGTCCCATGCCGTACGTACGTTGGCGGCCTGCAACATGCGCCGGTGCTTGCGCCCGATGCCCCAGACATCCTCTATCGGGAATTTGCGCAGTACCTTTTCGATGTCCTGCGGACGGTACATCAGGCAGGCGCCCTGCAACTTGGGGTACTCCTTGCAGAGTTTCGACGCGATCTTGGCCAGCGTTTTGGTCGGGGCGATGCCGATGCTCACGGGGATGCCCGTATTGCGGCGTACCGTGCGGCTGATGTGCCGTCCCAACTCCTCCAGTCGTCCGGTTTCGATGCCCCGCAAGTCGAGGAACGCCTCGTCGATGGAGTATACCTCGGCGGCAGGAACCATGCGGCGGAGCGTCCAGATCACGCGCCGCGACATGTCGCCGTAGAGGTTGAAATTACTCGAAAAGACGGCTACATTATGCCGTTTTTCGAGGTCGCGGATCTGGAAATAGGGGTGTCCCATGCGGATGCCGAGCGCCTTGGCCTCGTTCGAGCGCGCGATCACGCAGCCGTCGTTGTTCGACAGCACGACCACGGGCAGCCCTTCCAGTTCGGGGCGGAAGACCCGCTCGCACGAGGCGAAGAAATTATTGCAGTCGCAAAGTCCGTACATCGTTTTTTCGTGTTGCATGTCGTCCGTCGCCCTCTCCCTGGGCGTTGCCGCTCCCTCGCTGGGATATTGCTAGGGGTGAGGTAGTTGCGGCGTTTCGGCGGCCGCTTCAGACCTTTTTGATGGCGTACGTCACCACGCCCCATACCGTGAAATCGCTCTCCTGGCCGATCTCGATCGGTTTGTAGCGCTTGTTCGCGGGCACGAGGACGATCTTGCCCTGTCCCATCCGCAGGCGTTTGAGGGTGAATTCCCCGTCGAGGAAACATACGGCGACACAGCCGTCGTAGGCCTCCAGCGACTTGTCCACGACCAGCAGGTCGCCGTCGGCGATGCCGTCGTCCTGCATGCTGTCGCCCGCGACCCGAGCGAAGAATGTCGCACCCGGATTGCGGACCAGCTCCCGGTTCAGGTCGAGGGGCGGGTCGAGGTGGTCGTCGGCCGGCGAGGGAAAACCCGCCGAGACGCCGCTCGTCGCCACGGGAAGTTCCGTGCGGGTCGAGGTGTCGGGGCGGACGAGCCGGAGCCGTATTTCTTCCTGGTTGTCCATCTTGTTATCCATAGTCGCTGCAAAATTGCAAAAAATTTCGTGTAAACCGGCAATATTTCCTACATTTGCCTCCTGAAATCCCGGTTTTATGGAACGTGCCAAAGGTATTCTCTACGCGGCCCTGTCGTCGTCGACCTTCGGGCTGGCGCCGCTCTTCACACTGTTACTGCTCGGCCTGGGCTACTCTTCGTTCGAGGTGCTGTCCTACCGTTGGGGTGTCGCGTCGCTGTTTCTCGGTGCCCTGGCGCTGCTCGCCGGGCGCAGTTTCCGCCTCTCATGGCCGGAATTGCGGACGGTATTCTTCCTGAGCCTTTTCCGCGCCGCCACGTCGCTGAGCCTGGTCATCGCCTACCAGCATATCGCCAGCGGCGTCGCGTCGACCATTCATTTCATGTATCCGCTGGCCGTCGCCCTGGCCATGATGTGCTTCTTCCGCGAAAAAGGCTCCGTATGGGTCTTTGCGGCCATCGGCATGTCCATCGTCGGCGCCGTGCTCCTTTCGCTGGGCAACGTCGATTTCACCCGGGGGAATACCACGCTGGGCATGGTCTCGGCCGCCGTTTCGGTCGTCTCTTACGGCGGTTATATCGTCGGCGTGCGCAAGAGCCGTGCCGTGGGGATCGACTCCACGGTGCTGACCTGTTACGTGATGGGGCTGGGGGCTTTGTATTTCATTGCCGGCGGCCTCGTTACGGGCGGTATCCGCATCGAGACGGACGGCACGGCGTGGCTCTGCATCCTCGGGGTGGCGCTTCCGGCCACGGCCGTGTCGAACATGACGCTGGTGCAGGCCATCAAACGCATCGGGCCGACGCTGACCTCGGTTTTCGGGGCCTTGGAACCGCTTACGGCCGTGGTCATCGGCGTCGCGGTCTTCGGCGAACCCTTTACGGTGCAGGGCGCTGCGGGCATCCTGCTGATCGTCGCAGCCGTCACGATCGTCATCCTGCACAGCGGCCGCCGGAAAGCCTGACCAGGCCGCACTGCGGCGTGCTGCCGCCCGGGGAGCGCAGCTTCCGGATAAAGGCGGCGCGCATCCGGCCGCGGGGGACGGCTTCCCGGATATGGATAACGTACTCCCGGACAAAATAGAACCGACGGAAAACCCGTTTTACCGATATGATCATCAGTGCCAGCCGCCGGACGGATATTCCGGCTTTCTATGCGCCGTGGTTTTTCAACCGCCTGCAGGAGGGTTACCTCCTTGTACCCAATCCCTTCGACCCGAGGACGCTCAGCCGCATCAGCCTCGGGCGCGACGTCGTGGACTGCATCGTATTCTGGACGAAGAACCCGGCGCCGATGCTGCCGCGGCTCGGGGAGTTGTCGGGTTACAACTATTATTTCCAGTATACGCTCAATCCCTACGGTGCCGACCTGGAAAAGCACCTGCCGCCGCTCGAAAAGCGGATCGAGACCTTCAAACGCCTCTCGGATAAGGTAGGGCGCGACAGGGTGGTGTGGCGCTATGACCCGATCCTCACCAATGCGGCCTGCGACGTGGATTTCCACTGCGAGGCCTTCGCCCGGATCGCCCATGCCCTGCGGGATCATACGACGACCTGCATGCTGGGCTTCATCGACCATTACCGCCATGTCCGCGGCGTTCTCGGGGCGCTCGGCATCGGGCCCTTGCAGCGGGACGAAATCCAGCGGATGGCCGTGTCGTTCCGCCGGACAGTGGCGTCGACGCCTATCGCATTGAAGACCTGCACCGCAAAGGTCGACCTTCGGCACCTGGGCATCCCGGCCGGCATGTGCATCGACCGCGGGCTGGTCGAACGCATTGCGGGCTATCCGATCGCGGCGAAGAAGGATGCGAACCAGCGCCATATCTGCAATTGCGTCGAGAGCATCGACATCGGCACCTATGAAAGCTGTCTGAACGGCTGTGTCTATTGCTATGCCATCCGGGGCAATTACGGTACGGCGGAGTATAACCGCCGCAGGCACGATCCCCGCTCGCCGCTGATGATCGGGCATCTTTGCGACGACGATGTGGTGAAAGAGCGGCCGGTAAAAAGCCTCCGCAGCACGCAGCATACGCTGTTTTAACAGGACGGCGTCTCTTCGGGGGCGTGTTTCTTCGATATTTTCCCGGATAGCTCCCGGTATGTGCAGTTCATTATTTCATAGCGTTTTACTTCATGCGTCCTGCGGTCTTCCTGCACCAGATAGGCGCGTTTTGCCCACGCCTCGATCGTGAAATCGCATGCCGGCCCTTCCAATTTCAGCACGTGCGAGTCCATCAGGTTCCAGAAAATGAAGCGCAGCTTGTTGGCATAGCTTCCGTTTGCAAACGACATTTGTGCGCCTGTTTCGTCCTTAAAATAGACGCTGTTGAAATTTTCTCTTGCCCGTCCCATAGCAGTTGTGTTTAGTCGGTGCAAAGGTCGGAAGGTGTAATGACAAGTTTTGACACCGTTGCGTATTTTTTTGAATGCACGATGCCGGAATGGAGTTCTCAAACTATCGTTTCAGCACCTTTCGCAACCTGTCGAGCCCCTCGGCCAGCAATTTCCGCGGGCAGGCGATGTTCAGGCGGATGAAATCCCGGCCGGCCTCGCCGTATATCGCCCCGGGGTTTATGCGCAGTTTCGCCTCTTCGAGCAGCTTCGTCTCCAGCTCGTCGGACGTAAGCCCCGATGCCCGGCAGTCGACCCACACCAGATATGTCCCCTCCAGCGGCAGCACCGGGTACTGCGGCAGGTTGCGGTCGAAATACTCCCGCGAGAAGCGGTAGTTGCCATGCAGGTATTCGTTGAGCGCATCGAGCCATTCGGCGCCTTCGTCGTAGGCTGCGATCAGCGCTTCGATGGCGAAGGGGCCGATCTCCCCGGTTTCGTTGATCTGGAGCGAGTGCCCGATCCTTGCCCTCAGGGCCGCATCCGCCGCAAAGATGTTGGCGACCTGCAACCCCGCGAGGTTGAATGCCTTGCTCGGCGAGGTGCAGGTTACCGAGCGGCGTTCGAACTCCTCGCAGAGCGAGGCGAACGGCGTATAGCGGAATCCCGGCATCACCAGCTCGCAGTGTATCTCGTCGGCTACGACCACGACGTCGTGGCGCAGGCACAGCTCCCCGATGCGGTGCAGCTCCGCGGGCGTCCAGACCCGTCCGGCAGGGTTGTGCGGGTTGCATAGCAGCATCAGCTTCACGGCAGGGTCGGCGGCTTTACGCTCCAGGTCGTCGAAGTCGATCGTGTAGGTGTTGTCGCGGTATACCAGCGGGCTTTCGGCCGCCTGGCATCCGCTGTTGTGGATCGAGGTGAAGAAATGGTTGTAGACCGGCGTCTGGATCAGGACTTTGTCGCCCGGTTGCGTCAGGGCCTTGATGACGGCCGACAGGGCGGGGATGACGCCTGTCGTATGGAGCACCCATTCCGGCCGTATCTGCCAGCCGTGGCGGCGGCGGAACCACCCCGTAATCGCGTCGTAGTAGGCTTTCGGAGCCGTCGCATACCCGAAAATGTCGTGTTGCACCCGCCGCTGCAAGGCGGCTGCGACAGCGGGTGCCGTGCGGAAGTCCATGTCGGCCACCCACATGGGCAGCACCTCGGGATCGGTATCCATATCCCATTTGATCGCGTTCGTCCCGCGGCGCGGGACTATTTCATCGAAATCGTATTTCATGCGGAATTGTATTTGCTCGTTTATAAATACGTCGGAGCCTCCCCGAAAGTTTCATTCCGGGTTCCGGTTTTGCACGGCAGGCAGGCTGCCGGCTTGCCCTCGCGTTCCGGCAGCGTACCCTTATGCTCGCCGATGTACCCTTATCTGCTTCTCCTTTCCCCATCCGTACCGCCATGCGATGCGGGGAAACGAAAAACGAGGCAGTCGTAAACTGCCTCGTTTCCTGTTTTTTATCTCCAAAGATTTCCTCTCCGGTTTGCTGGCGGTGCGTAGGGGACTCGAACCCCTGACCCCGTGCGTGACAGGCACGTATTCTAACCAGCTGAACTAA
>PPYF01268773.1_pt1 | contig 22141 bp, 38 predicted proteins | sample 1559871 | NCBI WGS metagenome assembly PPYF01 (sample SAMN08240021, study PRJNA423297) | Human gut metagenome, whole genome shotgun sequencing project.
GTTTACTCATTTGATTATGATCATAATCTTTAATATCTTTACTATTAAAAGGATATTTAGCAAAAAAATCATCTAAAGCATCATGTAAATACATAACAGCTACAGCTTTATTAGCAGTAAATCTATTAGTATAAAATGCTTTATAAACTAAAGCCCTATCACGTTTCATATCTTACCAACCAAACAAATTACTACTATTGTTATTAATACCTCTACGTTCACCTTTACCTGTTTTGCCGTTACCATAAAGAATTTTATTAGCTTCATTAATATAAAATCCAAAGTGAATATTATAATCATCTTTGTATTCATAATCATTAAACAAAGCTACTTTCTGTCCAGCAACAAGAGCTTTCTCATCAGTTATAACACAATCGCTAATATCTTCACCATAAGCTATATTATCAGAATTTTGAACAATAGCTTTTGTTATAGCACCACCACCAGATTTACAAATATAAAAACGATTATGTTTTTGACATTTAAGCCAAACAGGTTTACCATCTTTAATTGTCTTATAAATAGTTGTATATTTACTAGCAACTTTTTGACTAAAACAATAATCGTAAATAGCAGTTTTAGAAGTATTAATATAGTTTTTAATAAATTCAGTTATATCAACACCATAAAGGAAATATTCTTTAAGAGCTTTCTTTACAACAGGATATTCATAACCTTTATTGTATTCAGGTTCTTGAAGAAAATAACCTTTATACTTAATAAACTTATCCTCAATTGCAGCTTTAGAAGTATAAACATTACCTTTATTATCTATCCAACTACCACTACGATTATAAGATTGCAAAGCATCATAGAAACCATATCCAACAGCAATATAATCATTAACAGCACTTCTACAATACTTTTCAAATTTCTCAGTTTCAAGAGTAAGTTTACTATATTCTTCCCATTCTTTACAAATATGATCAAATGTGCCTTTACGATCAATAGGAAGTCTTATAAGCAAACCATCTGTATTAGCAGAAAGAACTTCAAATTTATTAAGTTCAAATGCTTCTATAAGATTACATAGTAATAATTGCAGATTAATCGTTACGGTATAAGTACACTCAGGATCATAAAGATAATCCATAGCATCATTTAAAGCACCATAAATACGATTAATCACAATCTTAAGAGCATCAGCTTCTAACTTACGACCATTATGTTTTGCATCAAGACGAGTAGTTCTAAGCCATTCAACAATACCTAAGAAAACTTTAGAGCTAAGATGATGAGGGCTAATACCGTAATTAACAATGAAGCTCGGGTACATACTCGCAACGTCAGGATCAGCAAGAATAGTATTAGGTTCAGCCCATATAACTCTAGGATCATCTTTACTATGAAGTCCACCTTTGGCTAAAGTATAGCCTTTATTATGAGAAAGAAATTCTAAAGATTGAAAACTCTTTTTCCAAGTAGTAATAGTAATATCACCAATATTTTCTTTTCTGAGTTCACTTTGTTTTGCTGAACCAATACCAATATAAATACTATATCTTTGAATATTATCAAGAATAGCCCTATAAAAAGGAGTCTTAAAAGTGATACTATCTTTAACAATCTTTTTAATAGGTACAGCACTTCTTTCAGTTCTAAGATCAACAAACTCATAAGCCGGCATACCTGACCATTCAGAATAGAATTTAGTCATAAGATTCTTACCAATAGAACTACGTGACATATTGCGTAAATCAATACCATACATCTCACTTAGCTTAGCTCGAAGATCAAGTTCTTTCTGTTGATTTTTAACAAGAGCATCAGTACCTAGAACATCATTAATATTATAATCAGTAACAAGTTCTATTTCTTCTCTTTTAATACGATAACTCCAATGAATAGGTAAATCTTGAATACGATACCATTTAAGTACAATCATTACAGCTTTAAGTGCAACAAAGGTAGCATCAAGATAAAGAATCTTTTGAATATCAAAATCAGTAAAAGGACGAAAATATCTACGACCTTTATAGAAATCAAGAAGACGTCTATAAGTTTTACCACCCATATCTTTATCAACAGCTTTTTGAGAATGCTCAAACATAAATTCAGTTATATGCTCTTTTATACCATGAACATCTTCTCGAAGACCAGTCTTCCAATCAAATGTAGGAGCATAATGAATAAATATATCAAGCATAGTCATATCATAGTTAAAACTATTATATCCTATAATAATCTTATGAGTTTTAAAAAACATATATAGACCTTCAATACCACTACTAATATTATTAGAATCGTCCCAAGATGCAGGAGTAAAGTTTTGTCGTTCATATTTATCTTCATGCCAAGCACGAAATATTATAAACGTTTTAGCACCAATAGCATCAAGAATTGCTTTTTTATCTTGTACATTCTTCGCAATATCCGCAGCAATATATAAATTAATGACATCTTGAGGAATACCGTAAGGAATGAAGCTAACTTCAAACATATTAGGATAAATCTCAATATCATAAATCCAGCTAGTTGTAGGAGATTTAGCATTCATTTAAGAATAACCCATTGATTAACAAATTTACGATAAGCTATAATAGCTGTATCATAAGCACGATCAAGATAACTATAATCATTAATTTTACGCATTTGTTCAAGACTTATAGTATAAATATGAATTTTACCATTAGGAAGCATATCAATTCCTTCACCATTTTTAGGAAGTTTCTTACCACCACTAATAATAAAATAAGGATCTTTACCATAAGTAATAAACATACTAGGTTCAACTCTAGCAATTTCTTTTTGAAGTCTAGGAAAACATTCAGTAATAGCTTTACTATCTACAGTTTGATATGTTCCACATTTAACAACAGAAGTAATATAAGATAATGCAAGTAATTTTTTATCTTCAAGAATACGTCTAATAAATGCACCTGTACGACCACTAAGAACATATTTAGTCTTTCTATCAGCAGGACTAGGAGCAGTAACTAAGTGCATAATAGTTCCGCTCCCTTCCAGTCCTTGTCCCCTACTGGGGATTAGAGAGTTCCTTATACATAACTCACATTTATCACAATATTCATCTTCACATTGATTATCAGAAGCATTATCAAACATATTAGAAAATCTATTTGTCATCTAATATTCACTTTTAATAGAAATAGCTTCAAATAAACGCCTAGGTATAAACATATGACACACATCATTAAATGCAACATCATATCCTTCAAAGTCATTAGAATATTGATTAGACATAAAACTATGTGTATCACAAAAATTAGCGAAAACAATAGGTGTAGCTGTAACAAGAACATCATCAATCATATATTCAGCTTCTTCTAATATATCATATTCTTTTTGTGTAAGAGTCATATTAATAATATTTAGTGGAACTTAGAAAACCCCAGTAGGGAACAAGGAGTGGAAGCGTGCAACACTTTGCATCAATTTTGAATATCAAAAATATCAAGAGCCATAATTTCAGGAATAAATAAAACTCCAAATGTATATGTAATTTCATAGCCAATATCAAGATCATCATATTCATCAGAAGTAATACCATAATCCATTTTATATTCTTGATAAGTAACACGTTTACAAAGAAATTCATTTTCTTTTGAATGAATATATTTGTATTCAATTGTATTACTTCCTATTAACTTCGGTTGTATCGGCATAAACTACACTTCCATCTTCATATCTAAGTGTTGAACAAACGACTGCTGTAAGATCATATCCTTTTTTATTAGCATAATCTCTTAAGAAATCCATTTTACCAACACTATCAACATTTAAACCACTAGCAAATAAATGTTCTTCGAGAACTTGAACAGGACTCATAGAACATTGTTCAGCTGCCCAAGTAATAGGAATCATCCAACGATTATTAATAATACGTTGATTACAACCAATACCACAAAATCCAGCCCAGCATTCTTTAAGAACAAAGAGCTTATCTATATTTTGAATTTGTTCTTCTTTAGTAAGCATAATTTAATGTTTAAATACTTTATCAAATTCATTTTCTTTCATAAAAGTCATATAACCCTTAATAGGAATATTAAGTGCAGATCTTTCAATAATAATAGCTTTTGTGCTATATCCTTGATCATTTATAGCAAGAATATAAATTTTATCATTACCTAATTTAGAAATGCAATCATCGCAAACATCTCCTATAATTTTTCTAGGAGCTTCTTTATCTCCTTTAAGTCTACCTAGTATAGCAATACCTGTATCTTTACCACAAACAGGACAAATTGTTATAGAAGGATTAACTTCATGTTTTTCACTAAGTCTAATACTTTTACTCATAATTTTAAATAAGCGTGCTTGGTAGCTCTACTCATAGCAACATAAAGAAGTCTAAGAGCTTCACTAGGATTACGACGAATACGTTTACCCCATTTAGTTTGAAAATATATAATATCATCCAAATCAATGCATACATTCTCAAATGTTGAGCCTTGTGATTTGTGGGCTGTAATACCGTATCCATAGTCAATATCTTTCGTAACAAGACGATTCTTATTAGCAGAATTAAGTCTGAAATCAGTCATAGTAAGATGAATATCTTTAAATCTAAAGTATCTATACCAACGGCTTCTATCAGTACCTGTAAGAGCTTTATAATGAATTGCATTAAGCATAGCACCAAAGTTATCCATGTTAGCAGAATCCCAGAAATCTATAATTTTAAACATAGGGGTAACTTTACCATCAAATGCGGATCTAAGTGTAATACAATAACAAGCAAGACCATTATCTGATACATAATACCGTACATCATTAACCACATAATCTTCACTATTAATAATAATAGGAGATTTATATTCATCAAATACAGTACGATATGCAGTAAACATATCATCTTTTGTTATCATACCTTGAGGATTATTTAGAACACCATCACGAATAAAAGTATTCCAAAAATCAATGCACTTATTAGTAAAAGCAATAAGTCTAACATAATTAAGATTTCTACTAAAATTATCAGAACTAAACATTTCAATAACTTTAGTACGAAAATCAAATTTATTTAGAATAGTAAAACCTTCACCTGTAGCATTAACTTCTTCACGATGATCAATAATATATTGATAAAAGTTTTGAGTATTATTAATCAAATCTGAACGAATAATACCAAATAATTCAAGTAAAGGATTACCAGCTTCTTGACGAACAATTTGTGTTAAACGAAATTGATGATCAGTATGAGTAAAAGTAGGACTAATACGATTATAATTATCTTCCTCATCTTTATTTTTAGTAACAACATAAGGAATCTGAAGTTCATCTCCTAAGAATAAAAGCTTGCATCTACATTGCATAGCAGTCTTCACAAGTAACGTAAATAAACCCGGATTAACCATAGAACATTCATCTACAATAACGAGTTTATAACTACGCATTTTCTGTTCACCTATAACCTTAAAAGATGGATTTTCAATATTATAATCTTCAATATCAACATCAGGTCTAAGACCGCAAAGAGATTGAATAGTCATACCTTTACGACCAGAACTATTTTCTAATACTCGAAGGGCTTTATGTGTAGGTGCAGTTACACAAACTTTTTCTGTAATAAGATAACGAACAAGATGTCGCATAATAAAAGTTTTACCTGTACCAGCATAACCACTAAGAGTAAAAGTAACACTTGTAGATTGCCACCATTGCCAAATAGCATTAATAGCATCTTCTTGTTGTTCTTTAAAATATGAAACATTAATTCGTTTAGCACTATTAAGTAAAGCGGCTTTATTAAATTCATTCATCACTAAACTTATCAACAATTACAAAATCAATGTCATCTCTAACAGGAATATTTGGTTCTCCGTCAAAATCATTACGTGTCATAGTATAAAGATAAGGATTATCATGATCAAAACTTACATCACAAAGATATGTACCTTTCTTAGTAATATAAATATCACCATTAATTTCAGAACCAATAAGTTTAATTTCTACTTTTTGCATAATCAAAATGGTTTTAAAATATATTTAAAAGCAATATCAATGGTGTTATAATAACGAACAAGCGGATGCTGAGGGTCGGAAGTAATAAAATAATCAGCAATATATTGTCTATCGTTGATAACTTTAATAACTGCACCTCCGTTGGGAAATATAGACACTGTGATATTATAAACAACATCAAGGAACTCCAATACCATTCCCAATTGCATTCTCCAAGACAAGGTAGTAGCAAATTCAACAAAATTACCATGACCGTTAGTGACTTGGAGAAGATACCTTTGAAAAGCAATACTAATATCTTCATAAGGTTTAAGCAGATTCAACAAAGATTGTTCCATCATCAAAGAACTCTAAGTCATTAGAATCACAATAATCAATAACGTCTTGTTCATTAATCTCTTCAAACCATTTATAACCTTCTTTTTCATAACGATTACAAAGAGAATTATACCAATTAAGAATAATATCTTTAAGAACAATATACTCTTGAACATCCATCCAATTTGTATTATCTATATCAACTGAAATAGTACGACTATGACAATACATATGACTTAATCTAGTAAATTTAATATTATCTAGACAATCATTACAAGAGATAACAAATGAAGCATTTAGTTGATCAATTTTATTGCGAATTTCAGCAATTCTATTAAGATCAATCCAATTAATAGAACCTGTAAAACATAAACCATCACCTTGACAATTTCCAAGACTATAATAAAGTTCAACATCTTTAAAACCTAAAGATTCAATAGATTCTTCAATAGCTTTGGAAAAAGTATCTGAATCATGTATAACACTAAGAACATAATTTCTAACTACATCTTTAGCATGAGCTTGAAGTTCAAAATATTCATATACACGTTTCTCGATTTTAACTATCCTCATTTTAGTTCATTTTAGGCTTATATAGGCACTTTGTATTAAAGTGAACCTATTAGTTCACTCTAATACAAAAATGCTTCTATGACGTTCTATTAAAGCGTAGGGAGCTTCTTAATGGTTAATTCGCTTCGGCGTTCCTCGGTAATGTCCCGATGCTTGTAGATGTAATGATTAATAGATTCTTGTTTAACATTATCAAGAAGGAAATAAGTAAACGTCTTACCATCAATAACAGTTTCAGTAAGTTTACCAAAAATAGGAAGACCTTCTCTAAATGGAACAAAATTCTTACCATCAGCTTTAGCTTTATCCATTTCACGAATAGTACCCGGAATCCAGTATTCATTATCATATCCACTAAATTGATGTTTAGGAATATTAGTTAATGGAATAGATATAGGAACAACAAGTCTTGCTTCATTTTCTAAATCATTAGCATCACGAACAGCAAGCCATTGATAATAATCATTTCCTGGAAGTCTATCATAAGTAGCATGCCATTTACTTTTATGAATACGATAAAAGGCATTACCATTAGGATTAGGTTCTTTTTGAGTTCTACCTTTAGCTTCAACAGTTTTAGCTTCGCCACTTGCAACTAAATTCTTTAATGCATCAAAATTCATATTGAATAAATCATATTTATCTTTATCACCTAAAACAACATCAGTACGATCTACTGTAATTTCAAAATCATCTTCACATTCATTATCCATACGAACAACGATATATTTAGAATTACCTTTTTTAGATTTAACTCTAGCAAGGCGGTTCATAGGATTATAAAGACTATAAGCATCAACGATAGGTAAACTTATAATATTTACAACATCTCCAATCTTTAGCATAGAATAAACAGGAGAAATATCACCATAAATAGGATTAGCCCATTCTTTAGTTTTAATGAATTGAGAAATATAAGATTCATCTGCACCTTTTTCAAATGTAAGCATAGGTGAAAATATTTTCTTATAATTTTGATGATTTATAGAAACAGGATTACCATCAACAATAGCAATCAATTTAATTACAGATGTACTATAAGTAGATATAGCATCTTCACGAGTCATTTCTTGTTTACCAAGTTTAATAACTTTACCGTCTTCATAATAGAATGAAATGATAGCTTTTTCAGAATTCATTCTACTAATATAACCAAGATGATCATTGACTAACAAATACATTCCTTGCTTTAATTCAGCAGAAATAATAGAATAAGTAAGATTTGCTTTCATATATTTAAATTTCAATTTTAGTAATAGTAAAAATACCTTTAATAGTTTTAGTAATAGTCTTTTTACAATAATCTAACAATTCATTATCTAATGGCTTAGTAAAGTCATATAATTTAAATTGTTTAGGTAAAGTAATTAGCTTATTATAATTTTCATAACCATCTGTATAATAACAAACAACAGAAATTCTATTTCTAATAGACCATAATTGATTATTATACAGTGTGACAGTTTTATTACCAATATTTACTTGAGATGTATTTGCATTTCTATCAATAGAAATTACAGTACCATAGATTCCTCTAGAAGTAATAACTCTATCGCCAATATTAAAATCAATATCTATCATAATATTAGTTTTAGTATTACAAGCTACACATTGTGGGACTCAGCAACCCCCAGTAGGGGACAAGGACTGGTCGCGTGCGGAGCTTTGTAGAATTTATAACATACCTTTAAAATCAATAGTAACAACCTTTCCATTTTTAATAGAATGCAAAACACAATCATCAACATTATCAAGATTTGTATGAAGTTTTTCAGAGATAACCATAAGTATATCTTTAAGACAAGCTTCAAAATTCCCTTTTTCAATGGGAAATATACCACCATTATCTTTATGATTTAAAGCAAATACACCTTCGCCTTCATAAATTTGAGTTTTACCGTTCTTAGTTAATTCATAATAACCACAATCGACACAAACTTTAACTTTATCATCAGGAGATACAGTATATGTATGTTTAAAACATTTAGGACAAATAGTAGTTTTACAACCTTGTTTAATTCTATCAGCAAGAACCATCTGTTGAATATGTTTAAGAGCATCTATAGCATCCATTCTGTATAACAATCACAAGGTTTACGATTAGTATATTTTGCAGGAGTTGTCCATTTTTTAGAATCATATTGTATATAATCTAAATCAGGACACTTTCTCTCAATAGTATGTCTCGTTGATATTTTAGTTCCATAAATGCGAACATATTTACTTCTAAGTTTATTTACACTAGGGAATATAAAATAATACCAATCTTTAACTTCTTCAGCATTATCAATATCATTTATAGCATTTTCTTTAATTGCAAATACTTTTTCAATATCTAATCCAAGTTCTTTCCAATGTTTAGATTTATCTTTACAGATTTGAGTAAAAGACTTACTATAATTAATAGAATCAATTACCTTCTTAACATCTTTAACTTCAGTAGGTTTATTATTAATTTTAAGTTTACGTCTGAGTTCTTTAGCGTCATTAATAGCTTTTTCTACTTTAGTTTCTTGATGCTCAACTGTAGTATTTGGAATACCTGTATTAAATATTGCAGCATTGAAGTAAATACAAACTAGACAACGGGGATCTCTACCCAAACGTTGCCTAGTTTCACAATTATTACATTCACCACTCATTTATTTAAGACCATTACAGTTTGCAGTTCTATAAGTAATACCGCCTTCAACATCTACCATTTTAATAGAAATAGAAGGTTTATCACAAAACAGACTGTCTATAACAGGTTCAAGAATCTTTCTAAATCCATCATAAGGACGAACTCTACGTTTTACAGTTTCAATAACATAACTGTAAAATTCCTCACGATTAAGATGATCAGCTAAGTCAGAATGATCCTTACTTGTAGGATTACTATGACTGATAGCTTTAGCCAAGTGATATTTGAGAGCTTTATCAATATCACTTTGTTGAATAACAAATTCCTTTAGATTTTCTTTTTTCGCCATAATATAAGAATGATTTTCAAAATGATTAATAACTATATTAGTATAACATAAGTAATACACCTATTGTAAAACTTATCATTATAAATACTAAATTATCGGTATTATCTAGATTATCTATGAATATTACTAATACACGCCATATTATTGCTCCTACTGTAACTAATACCCCTAATCCGAATAAAATTAAAATAAAATGAATCATAATTTTTGATATATATATTCTATTTTAAATACTACTGCTTTATTGTCTTTGCGTCCTCCCGGCAAACAACGACAGCCTATACACTCATCTAAATTTTTAAAATCACATTCTATTGCAGAACATTGAAATTCTCTTATAGGTGATTCTTCTGCTCGAACCATTGCAAAATACTTTTTGTTTGTATTTTTTCTGCTTAATGGCACTTCATGTAATTTTCCATCTACAGGTACAACAATATACGTTTGCCCTGTATCAACTTTAAACTCTTTTAAGAACTCTTTTGAATATTCCATACATCTAATTGTTTTAATATTGGTACTGATGGATTTAAGAAATAAGAGAATGTAGGAAAATGTGTTCCATGTGGTATCTTCAATACATTTAATAATGAAGCCATGAATATATAATGTAATTCATTACTGCATCTTATTTCTATTTGAAATATCTCATTTGTTTCTTCTATACGTGAAAGATATACTTTACAACATAACGAATCTTTAGTCATAACTTAAACTAATATTGCTACTACGTTTTCTTTCTTAAATTGTACATTATAATATGTTACAGCTATAGGTGTAATATCAGCTTTATATATAGTTTCAATTGCTGTTTGTATTGCTGTTGAACTATTAAAAACTATTATTATTACACCTTCATCTTCTGTTATAGAGAATATGTCAGATAAACATACACATCTTGCTGAATCTATGCTATCTTTTTCTATTGCACTTACAACTACTAACATTGAATTTTGCGTTTACTTTTGTTTACTTGATTCCACCTATACTAAAGTAAGCCTAGCAAATGCCATTTAAAACGTTTGCATTGGCTCATATAGACCTTGAATTATCGAAGATGAGTTAGAGTTCATCCCCGATAGACAAAGGCTCAATTCTTAATATATGGCGGTCAAATCTTTACTACTACAATTAATAAGAGTATTGCTATTATTGATAGTAACCATATTATAGTTACAATAGCATATCTTCGTTCTGCATCTAAATACAACTGCAAATCTTCATCATCTATATCATTGAATAAATACTTATGTCTTGCAGCAATATAAAATACAAATGGTACTATAAAGAAAGATATAATATAAAATATCTTTTCTAATGCAGCTCTACGTCTAATATGACGTTTAATTTCTTTTTGGGTTATGAATGCCTTTTTCATGAATGTAATAATACTATTTCTAATGATGAAACTAATGCATAAGCTAAATTCCGCTCTTGACCAGTCCTATCCTCCTACCGGGGACTGCAAAGCTCATCTAAACTCATATTAATTTTACAAATACTTTCTTTGGTTCTTTTGGTATTACAAGTTTATGCAATATAAGACTCTTTTTTACTGTTATACGTGTAAACTTGAAAAAAGATATTATCTTTTCCCTTACTTTCACTGATCTTACTAGAATTGTAATATCTGTGTCTGATTGTGATACTTCTACATCTTGTGAACATATGATATTTATTGTTACGTTATACGTTGCACATTCTACAGTTATTCTTAAAGTCATAAATGATAATCTTTAAGTTAAAATTCTTCATCATGAATACTATTTAATAAATCTGATGTTGATATATTTGATTCAGATATTGATAGTTCTTCAAGTTCTAATGGTTCAATTATTAATTCTTTTGAATCTACAAGTTCTACTACACGTATATTATTTTCACGTAAAAATTCTTGTATTTCAGCTCTTGTTTTTGATGTTGCTGATTGAATCACTAATTGCCCATTTACCCATGATATAAATGTAGTTTTTGGAACTAACCATTCTCTTTCTCTATCATAGATTACTATTCGAAGTGTTCTTGATCTCATTGATGAATTTATTACAGATATACATATATTCTAAGTATTTCTTATTATACTCAGCATTATCTAAATCAAATACTACTGCAATTAAGTTTTTAGTTAATGTTACAATAGAATGATCTATTTCTGCTGTATATGATATGAAATGTGATGCTTCTCTATGTACTAAGAATAATATCGAATTACTTAAAGCATCAGCTAATATCTTAGATGCTTTTTGTCTTTTAAATATTAATTCGTTTCCATATACTACAGATACTTCGTTAGTTTTAAATATAACTTCTTCTGATATTCTGTCTTTAATATATACTATCATAGATGCTAAATTTATAATTAAAAATAGTAGCATTAGAAATTCTATGATAACTAATGCTAATTCATGTCACTTAAATTTTGAAATATTATATGAATCCAAATACGTAAAGATAATACGTATGCTATCAATACCTCTAATATCTATTCTTATTCGTATATAATGTGTTATGAAGACCTAAATAATTATGAGTTTGAATTCGAATAGTATTAGAGGTATATTCTTTGTTTCTAATTATATTAATTTCTCATTTGATGCTTATTTTAAGGTTAACGGTAATGATATTTGAATTTACGTAAATGATGCTATGATATTTTGCGGAATTTCTAATGAAATCGCAAATACTCTAAGTATTCTCTATACTTCACATTCTATATTCAATACTATAATTGATATAGATATGTCGTTAATAGATTCACTGAATTTTGCATTGATTCGATATATACTAAAGTTAATTCTAATATTAATTCAAAGCTTTTACTATTGCAAATTTAGATGTTAATTCAATTCTATTTGATATTGAGTATTCTAGATTTGAAACAATTAAAGTTATTATGCGAAATTTTGCGGAATTAATACTAATAATGCAAATGCTTACTCTATTATATCAATTACATCTTTTCTACGGTTTTTTTAAAACTTTTTATAGATATAGATATTCGGTTTGCTAAACTTTGATTCTAATTTGAAGAACTCTAATTAATTCTAATAATAATTCGAATCTTTTATTTATGCAAATTTAGATATTAATTCTATACTTTTTGTTGTTTGTTGTGATCGGCTTTATAAATTCTAATTTTAATTTGAGAAACTTTGCTGTTGCATTGCGGGTTTTAAAGGTCATTTTGAAGACGGTTTTGAAGATGGTTTTGCTGTTACAGCTTCAATTCTGTCAACTATTTTCAACACTAATGTAGTATTCCTTTCAACACTAATCACCCCATCTGCTATACTAATGTTGTATTCCTTTCAACACTATTGTGAATTTTATTCAACACTATTGATAAATCTTATCCAATTTCTCTTCTATATTCTCTTTCAAATCCTCAACATTTTCTACAAACTCCAATGCTTTATCGTAATACTCATTGAATTTTTTTCGTCCTATTGCTTCTACTTCTTTAACTACTTCTGGATATTCATAATCATCTAAGTTCCACAATATCTCCAAATACTGCTCTTCTTGCTTAGGTAATTTCGATTTGTTATTTAAATATTCTTGAATATATATCAACTTTCTATAGTCATCTTTACTGAACAATTCTGACACGTGATAAGCTACTTTAAGTTCATCAACAACAGGCAATGTTCCACGTGAAACATCAAGATGTTCTTTAGCTAAAGCAACGATTTCTAGATATTTACAACGTGTATATTCAAGTATTTCCAGTAGAGTATTATCGAGAGATTTGTGATATTCGTCAGAATGTTCCCGTGAACTAATATTACTAATTTCATTAGCCTTATCAGCAGCATATTCTTCATATTTAGCAATAATAGCTTCAGCATTAGTTATATCACGTTCATGTTTATAAATAGCATCATAGAAGTTATTATATACTTCTGAAGATTTAATAGGAGATTTAACAGCAATATCTAAATTGAATACATTAGTATCAACTTTAATAATTGTGTGAGAATCTCTTTCTTTCTTTTCATAATCAATTCTATTAGCATCAAGCCATTGACAAAAGAATTTGCAATCACTATCTTGAGTATTAATAAAATAGATTTGAACATAATCTGCATCAACGTTAATACTAAAATAATTAATATTAACAGTTGTATCTTTATAAATTACATTAAGTACATTCATGATCATTAGTCGGTTTATTAGACAATAAAAAGGGTAAATAGTGCCAAGTGAGAATACTCAGCACTATTATGAATCAATTAAGCAGCATCTTCTGTTTGCTCAGTTGCCACATCTTCGGTAGTAACTTTAGGTTTAACAGCAGCTTTACGTTGAGAACGTGCAGTTTCGATACTTTTGATGAATGTAGATACCATATCAGCACCAACACCAAGTTTACCAAATACACCAATAAGACCTAAAGAACCAACATTATCAGCACCAGCGAAACTGTTGAAGCTCTTTTCATGATATGTCCACTCTTCAGTATCAGGATCAATATAACCGGTTTCACCAGCAATATTTTCGTCAATAGTAAAGTTTACCACATTACCTTCGAATACAATCGGAGCTAAACCATATCTGTCATATTGATCATTTGTAATATAAACATCAACAAGAGGACTACCATTCAAAGGATCAACACGAACAATCTTACAATCATGTTTGAATTTACCTTCTTTATAGTCATCTTTGTTAACATCTTTAACAGAAATGATTTCACCAATAACTGAATGTCTAATCGGAGTTTTTAATTCGTTTGCCATAATGTTAAGTTTTAGAATTATTAAGACGAACACTATGTCCGCCAAGTACAATAAGGGTGTTAGTCGTGTTGATTAGACGGAGTTTGTAGGGTATAAAAAAAATAGAACTAGCATTATTTCTAATACTAGCTCTAATATGTGAACATTATAAATCAATATCTTCAATAGATTCAATTATTAATTTATAAATATTATCACCTATATAAAGATTATAAATATAAACATCAAATTCATTAAAAGTAAGAACAGCATCATCATAAGGAAATTTAGATTTTATATAATTTAATATACGAGCATTATCTTTACATCCTGTAACAAATAGTATGCTAACTTTACCAAAAACATTATCTCCAACAAAATAAACAACACGTTTCATAATTTAATTAATTTTATCACGTTTAACAATAGACATAATAACAATAGCAATGATAGCTCCACAAATACAACCAATAAATAAATCACCATTAATAACATTAGCTAAGTGAGAAGCAATACTCTCACCAGTGCATAATGCTAAAAGCACCACCAATATGATGATGCTCTTAATTACAACTCCAATTACTCTCATTTGTTTAATTCTTTTAATTCATCATACATGTCTTTCATTCCAAGTTTACTACAAGCAATTAGTAGATTAATGTCATTAGTTTTAACAATATCAACTACTTGCTTATGATCTACAGTATGAAATCGAACTTCTTCATTAATATCATCTTCATCAATCCACTGAGTAACACCAGCAATACAATCTTTGTAGACAATATCAACTACTTTACCAACAAGTGAATCAATTCTATCAAATAGCTTCTTACCGATGAATAATCTCTCAATCACATTACCTTGAAGATCATTACAATCTACTAGATAACGCTCTGAAAAATCATCAGTAGCTTTAAGAACACTAATACTATTCAATACAACTGCATTCAACTTCTTAGTTTCCGGTGCATTAATTAAAGTATTCATAACACAAATAGCAATTACCTTTACATTGCGAGGTTCTAATTATTATTAATTGAATTAATTCCATGCCTTTTAACGGTGATTGTCGCTGAGTAATAGAAATTGTAACTGCAACATCTCTATGGAAAATTGCAGTTCCAATTCGGAAAATCATTCCTCATGAATCATCGACGGGGCTATTCCCCCAAGCATTACAAGGGGGTGCTGTCGTATAAGGAGGTCCCTCAATTCAAGCACTCACACCAAATTCCTACTATGAACAAACCCATCCATAATAGCAATAGAAGACTCAATAGAAATAAAACCCATATTCTTAAAACCTATAATATAAGCAAACTCAATAATAACTGCAATAAAAGAACCAATAAGAATAACATCCACATCAGACCCTCTCATACCGAAATTTATACATGAGTAAAAGAAGCAAAAATACCTATATAAAAATAAATAGCAATTCAAATAGAAATAACAATAAGATAATAAATATCAAAACTATTTATAACCAAAACATTAAGAGTCTTAGAAAAGACTTAAATAAAGCTTCTAATAAAGCCTCTAGTAAGTCTATAAGTAAACTCTTAAGAATTGCCCTTTGTAACTTTAATAAATTTTGTTGCCATTGTTGTAATAGAAATACTCTAAGTATATAAAGTATAATTAAAATTAACTCTAGAATAATTAGAATAACCATCTGTATCACTAGCAGTATCAATAAGACATTTCGCTTTATAAACTGTCAAAAATCTAAAGTGAACTATAAAGACGCTATTGCTAATACTGATATTACTCTAAGTTATACTGAATATACTATTGCATATATTATTGCTTATATTATTGCATATACTATAAGTAAACTTAAAGTAAACTCAAATCAAATCTTCTATTATTACTAAAATAATATCTGCTACAAAAAATACACATATTACTCATGGAACTTATAATAATTCTGTAGAGCTTTGTAATCCCCAGTAGAGAGATAGCTGTGGTCACGAGAGGAATTTTGTTGATGCTAGTGTTAATTCTAATAATAAAGATATTATACAATCCTCTGCGAATATTATAAATACTACTAATGATACTTCAAAATATCTTATTAATACTTCTAATTATATAATTAAAACTATTGCTGCCACAGATGTTCCGCGCGCTACCAGTCCTTCTTCCCTACCGGGGTCTGCAAAGCTCCACATAGTTCCTCACATGGGAATCTACAAAGCTCCGCATATTAACGTTATTATTGCAGATGTTAATAATTATGTTATTAATATTACTAAAGATATTATTGATATTTCGATGAATCTTGCAGACAATCGAGCCGGAGCTATTATATATACTCTAAGTTTACTTAATATTATTCTTATTATTACTATATATATTTAGAGGAACTCTAAGTGTAATGTACTTACTAAAGAAAGAGATAATAGAGATACAAATATATATAATGTTACTTTAAGTAACTCTGATGTTACTTGAAAAGGAGAGAAGAAGGGGAGAAAGAGAGGAAAAGAGGAGGGAGAAAGAAAGGGGGATTATAGGGGGTATATTAGAGGGAGGTGAATAGGAGTGTAAGAGAGGTTATTATGAGGTTTATTTGAGGATATTTAAATACATATTATGCTCCGAGAAATTGAGTAGATGAAGATGTTCCTTTTATTATTCTTGTTTATTCCTTTATTAATTCTTGTATATATTGCAAAGCTCCGCATAGCGCACGTACGTGTACGCACGTATAAACAAAGAGGTGTTGAAGATGCTCTTGCTGATTGTGTGCATTGCTTTTGCAGAATCTCGTGACGAGTGCATAGGATGGCGGCAAGGTGAAGACGGTATTTCAAATGGTATTTCTAATGAATACTATTGCTAAAACAGAAAAATATTAGTTTCAGAAAAATATATTCAAACAACCGCTTGTATTATCAAATTATTTCATACATTTGCTCATCCGAGTTTTGTTCATATTCAAGCGGGGTTACTAAGTAAAGCTGTAACTGAAGACATCGCTGCTATTACGGGTAATCCCGCTTTTACAAAAGTATTTATTAGTGAATAGTCTGGATAAATTTTTGCCATGTATGAACCTCGTTATAAAGAAGCCCTCTCTGTTAAGATCATTCTCGTAACACTTCGTGTAACCAAAACTACTTCTGATTAACGAGGTTCTTTTAAATTTAAAGTTATGATTACAGTTACTCCTAGTAATTCCCAAGTTGTTTATACTACTACAATATATATGAATGGATATGCTTATGAATATGTTCAAGTTATAAATCTTAAACCGAATTATCTAATAAAGTAAATATTTAAACTATGGATTCAATTCAACTTAAAATTGCTAAGATTCAAGCAGGAGCTTATAACATTAATGATATTTGTGATGTTAAACATTCTCTTTGTAATATTCAAGTATCTAGTGGTAGGGCTATTGTTGCTATGAAATATAAAATGTCACCTCTTGAAGTTACTGACGTTATGAAAGTAGATAGAGAGGTTCCTAAATCTATTTATGTTATTGCTCTTCCGGTAGATTCAGATATTGATTCTTTAGGACATGAAGTTATTCTTGATATGTCTTATGGAGCTAAAGGTGTTGCTTTAAGTTCTAAGATTACTAATCTTGAAAATAAACTTGTTGATGTTCTTGGTGGTGAAGGAAATATTAAAGTTGTTGATGGACGTCCAGTTCTTGATAGTCGTTCTAAAATGATTATTGGTGAAGATGGTAAGGTTGAGTTTTGGGAATGTAATCTTATCAATTTAAATCAAATTGGTGGTGTGATTTATTAAGTTTATTCTATTATGGCTAAAGGTGCGCGTTTATATCCTCTACAAGTTACAAAGTTATATGAAAAGATTGTTGGTATTGTAGATAGTAAAAGAAAGACTCCTACAAGATTCTATTATAAAGTTAAAGGTGGTAAGAATTATATCGAACGTTATACTGATGAACAAATTTGGTGTAGAGATTTTCTTACGTTTGTTCGTAATCGTGAAGACTTTGAACGTTTTCTTAATGATATTGCTGATAGTCAGTGGATGTCAGTTCTTACTGCAATGCAACGTGTAGATAGAGATATAGATGTGCCTTCTTTTGGTCGTCATTGGATTCATCCTGAAACTTATCAAATTTATGCTGAGTGTGGTTTTGATTTTAATAAGATGACTTCACTTGGTCATGAATATATGAAAGAACGTCATAAAAAATTCTATGAACGTCTTCGTGCTAAAAGATTTCTTAAACTTACTGATAAAGCAGCTTATGACGCAGATTATACCCAGAGACTTGCCGATATTCTTCGACGAGGAAAAGCATAAATATACTGATGCTCTTGATAGAGAGTATATATCTACGACTACAATTATTGGTAAGTTTGTAGAACAAAAGGATTGGAAAGCTATCGCTGAAGCTTGTGCTAATATTGGCAGTAGACCTGTTCCTCCTACTCATCGTAATTACGCTAAATATATTCGATATAGAGGTAAGACTGTTAAACAGATTCTTGCTGAATGGAAAATTGAAACTGAAAAGGCTTGTGCTAAGGGAACTGAAAAGCATAATTTCCTAGAACAATGCGTTAAAAGATGTAATAACTACTATTTGAATGCAAATGGTTTTATTAATGGTCGTATTTATACGATTGATGATATTATAAGAACTCATAGTTACGGTAGACTTGATCTTGATTATTTTAGAGTTGTAGGTATTGCTGATAGGTATCCTCAAATATATTCTTTTATAAGTGAGATGGTGTCTATTGGATTTGAGATTTATGCTGAGATTGGTGTTTATCATCCAGAATATTTGATTTCAGGTCTTGTTGATATTTTATTTGTTAAAGGTGATGAGTTCTTTATTCTTGATTGGAAAACTAATAAAGCACCTATTCGATTTGAAGGTGGTTATTGGGCAAAGAAAGCAGATGGTACTATTGACTTAGATAAGTATATTATCACTAATGAAACTATGTTGTTTCCTATTAATCACCTTCAAGATTCAACTGGTATTCATTATTCTCTTCAATTAAGTATGTATGATTATTTGATTGAACAATGGGGATTTAAGTGTCTTGGTAATATGCTTTGCCATATCAGAACTGTAGAAAATCCTATGATTCCTGATGATATGCCTCATGAAGAAGTTATTACTTTTGTTGATATTAAATATCTTAAAGCAGAAGTTAAAGCCATTTGTGATTACAGACTTGCTCAATTAAATAAAGAACGTAAGGCTAATACAAATTTGTTTAATTATAATATCAAGTAATAATGAGTGAACTTACAAATGCTTTGATTACTTATGATGACATCATAGCTAAAACGAATATTGATGTTCTTCGTAAGATCGCTAAGACTTATGGTTATACTATTTTTGATAAAGGTAACTATAATCTTAATATTTGGGGTATTAGATGTGATATTACTGATACCAAACATTTTAATGATCTTCTTTTAGTTTTTTATAAAGCTAATGAAGTTCATCCTAATCTAAATGGTAAATGGATTTATGATTGGTATTCTATTACCACAGATCCTTCTGATATGAATTTAATTAAACCTATTAATTCTAAAGGATGTGCTATTCTTGATGAAGGTCAATTTCAAGGTGCATTTAAATTAGGTAAACATAAAGGTGATTATGATGCTTTAGTTCAAGTTAAACCTTTACCTATTTTCCGTATTACTAGAAAAGATGGTGATATTGAGATTTCCGGTGAACCTACTTTTGAAATGTGTGGTATTAATATACATCGTGCTTCTAAATGGAAAATAGTTCATACTATTGGTCTTTATTCAGCAGGTTGTCAAGTATTTGAATCAGTTCGTGATTATGAGGATAAGTTTATTCCTCTTGTTAAGAAAGCCGCTACTATGTATGGAAATTCATTTACGTACACTTTGGTTAATATATCCGATTTCGATTGATTATGAAAGTCAATTTTCGAGGAGTGTTAATAGCACTCCTTTTTTTATTGCTAATAGTTACTAATGTAATCCAATGTAATGAAGAAGAAAGAATATATACAAATAATATTCCTTATCATACTCTGGATTCTTTTAATAGGGTCATATCTGCTTTGGAGGAATATGCTATAAAGCAAGAACGTATTATAGATAGCCTTAAAGCTAATACTAATAAAACTATTATAAAGTATGAAAAAGATATTAAAAACTTCTCTGATGTTTATATTATTTCTGATGATAGTATCACTAAATATATACGGCAGAGAATTGAAAGTTTGTAAAGATACTGTTATTACATATACTCTTGAAGATAACCGTAAGATTGCAATTCTTCTTAAACAAGGAGAATATGATGCAGCTATGTGTAAATCTTTAAAGAATATTGTTGTTGGGCAAGATACTCTTATTAATAATTTAAAACATACTCTTTATACTCTCACTAACCAAGCGAACGTTTATAAGCAATCTATTGCTGATCTTGAAAAGAGTAATAAAGATATGCTTAAAGATCTTAAGAAGTATATGCGTCGTTCTGCTAATTGGTCTAAGATTGGTAGTTGTTCTATTGGTTTAAATGTTATATTCATTGTATTATTAATTTTAGTATGAGAACTGTTTTTAGTAATCCTTTTGATTCTACTGAATTAAATGAGAAAGTAGATGGTGTTGTTTTAAAGATTGGACCTTTTGACTATACTTTCGCTAGAGCTAATGTTGATCGTATTGAGATTGATTTTGATGAACGTAATGTTAGAATTAATGATTCATTAGATTCAACTGCTATACTTAGAGAAGCTATTAGAGCATTCTTTATTATTATAGCTAATGAACTTAATCTTAATAAAGAATTTCCTAATGGTAAACAAGCTCATTTAGATGATATTGCTTATGCTCATTTAAGTTGGCTTTTTATGAATTGGTTTGATGATAGTACTTTTGAATGGGAATATAATACTCCTTATCCTGATAGAATTAATGTAGGTAATGTAAGATATATTGTTCATAATATGAAAGAAGTATCTTATCAATCTACTCAAGGTATTCAATATGGTCTTTCAGATCATGTTCTTGGTAGAATATATGTTATAGAATCTGATAGAGGTGTTGTTGTTCCTGATTCTATTAAAAATCAAACTTTTTGGCATGAGTATGTTCACTGTTTATTTGTTCAAGCTAATGAAGATTATGCTAATGATATTGAATATGTAGTGGATGCTTATGCTACTCAAATTGCTTTGTTTATGAAACAATTTGAAACTTTTATTGATAAATAAGTAAAACTAAAGATATGAATAAAGATTTTGTTGAAGTTGCAAATGACTCTGGATCTAATAATGGTTCTTTTGATGTTGTTTGTGGACAAAATAGTGGAGATGAAAGATCTACTATTTTAACTGTATCTGGGGGGAGGGTATCAAAAACTGTAGCTGTTAAACAAGCTGGTGGTTCGTATAAAAATAAAACTTTTGTTATTGCATTGGGTAACAATCTTATTGAATGTACTTGTATTAATGATGCTACGGCTAGTAGAACTAGAACTATATTGTTGCAAGCTAATAATATTGCTTTAGCAAATGATGTAACTAAAGAAGGTTTATTAGATACAAGTAAGTTTTTTGTTGGAGTACAATCTGTAGATGGAGATACTTCTGTTGCTAATAAGTTTGCTTCTATGCAAAAGATTAGAAT
>PPYF01171981.1_pt1 | contig 22134 bp, 34 predicted proteins | sample 1559871 | NCBI WGS metagenome assembly PPYF01 (sample SAMN08240021, study PRJNA423297) | Human gut metagenome, whole genome shotgun sequencing project.
TTCAATTTCCTTTTTTAAATCAAAAGAAAAAAGAGCCAATAAGATTAAAAGCTCTTTTTCTTCTTTTTTCTATCATCTTCAATAAACATCTTGGGGAAGGATTTATTACTATGATTATACTCTATTTTTTATCTGTTGTCAATTTTTGGTTGCTTTTATTTAGTTTTTATTTCTTGTTTATCTCTACATTGTTCTAATGCTACCTTTAATTTTTCTGGTATAGGTATTCCTAGTATAGCTGCATTTTCTAAAATAGATAAAAATTCTGTTGCTACATAGAACATTAATACAAGGGTTCTTATCCCCATACCTTGCAAAATCATATCCATCTGGGTAGCTGCTACAATTATAACAAGTACAATCATTTTTTTTCTCAAACCTTTGTATGCTCTGTTAGAATTAGCATTTTTGTTTTTAAAGCCTTTTGCAACTCCTGTTATATAATCAAGTACCATCATTATCAACAATGCCTTAAACAAAATATCAAAGCCTCCTATTAAATATAATATTAAGCTTATCCAACTTGTCCATATCATAGCGAGCCCTATTTTTGCCAAATTTATATATTCTTTTAGTAGTCCATCCATTATGTTCCTCCAACTTTATATTTTAATCCCTGCTTTTACTCCACCAACTATATTATTGTTTCCTTTTAAATCAGTTCTTCCTTCTAAGTAGCCTTCTATATAGCCTTTGCTATTTATATCTTTTTGCATTTCCCCTGCTACTTTTAATATATCCTTTGGAGCTCCTGTAGTTGCTGTTTTAAGGATTTCATTTACTATTATGAGTTGTTTATCCTTTGTGCTTTTAAAAGTCTTTTGAAGTGTTTTTAGAGCTTCTTCTATTAAAGAAATTATAAATTTTTCTGATATAAGCCAGGATAGATAAAAGGGTATTTTCTTTTTAAATTCCTTTATAGCATATTCAAGTTTTTGTTTTCCTTGACCAGATGCAAATCCTTCCTCTGCTCTTGTCACTACATAACAAGCTATTACCCATAAAGTTTCTTTTTTATATCTATATAAGTAATAGATTCCAGCTATAGATAAAATAATTGTTATTATTAAAAGTATTGTTTCTCTACTCATTTAACACTCTCCTTATTTTTCTATTTGAAAATGTGGTCCATCAACTAAAGTTTTCCAATCTCCGCCCCAAGTAATTTTTAAACCTTTTTCTGCTGCTATTTCTTTTACTATATCAGCTATCTCTTTATAATATTTTAAATCCCATGTAACTTTTCCATCTTTATATACTTTTATATCTACAGCCTTACCTTTTAAATGATAGCTATTCATTGTCTGTGACTTTCCAGTTCTAACATATTCTTTTTGCTTTTCTATGGTCCTTAATCCTTCTGTTATTCCAAAATCATAAGGACTTTTTTGTAAAACTTCTGTCATCAGGTCTACCAATTTCATGTCAACACCTTTTAAATTGTTTAAACTTCTATTGCTAAATTTATACACATTTACCCCCTTAAAAATTATTTTTAAAGCTGAATAATTTTGGTTATAACAGCTTTATTTTATGCAAAGTAAGCAATTATTGCTGGTAATGTTGGATATAATTCTTCTATTGGAGTACTTAAATCTGTGTAGTTATTTGGAAGCTCTAACCAATCCTGTCTAAAAGTGTCTCTAGCTTCTTTCCCTTCTGGACTTTCTTCTATATCTCCTCTTAAAACAGCCTTATCATACAGGTCTAAAGCATTAAAAACTTTTTCTCTCTCCATTCTAGCTTTTTCTTTCTCTGTTTCCAGAGTTATTAAGCCTTCTTGAATAAAGTCTTCTCTAGTTTTCTCTACAATATTTCCATCTACAATTTTCTGGCTATAAGTGTCATAACTTACTATTTTGCCATCTATAAGCAGCTCATTTTCCGCCAAAGTTCTTTGCTGTCTTGCCAGCTTCTCTTCTTCTGTAGCTTCTCGAATAGTGTCTGCTTCAGGAAGGTATGTTATAAAATGTGGCAAGTCTTCCCCTACATACAAGCAGGCTTTTCCTTCAAAATATTCAGCCATATTTTTTACAGGTTCATCCATAACCGCAAAAACGCAAGATACTCCTTTTTTAGCTTGTTCTCTGCTTATGTAAATATATTTTTTACTCATTTTTCATCATTCTCCTTATTACTAGATAGGGAGGCATATTATTAAAAGCTGTTCCATTTCCTACATAATTTGTATAAGGTGCAATAGCTCCTGTAGAACCTCCACCAGCACTATTTGTAGTATAACTACTTCTAAAATCTCCAGTTCCACCCCAAGTTATACGTCCATCATTTCGACGGTAATCATTCGTCCCAGTATTAATTGTATGTGTATGTTCTGGAATAGTTGCAGTAGTGCTGTCTACTTGGTGTCTATGTCTTGGTATATTTGCTTCACTCAGAGTAGTTGTAGCACTTCCACCAATACTTCCAAGAGCATAAGAACCACTAGAACCTAACAGGAATCTACCTTCTATTTTCTCCCAAGTTGTGAATGGCCATATTACTGCCGGGTGTTCATTTTTTGTAGTATGATATATATCTCCGACAGAATACGGGCACGATGTAGTCCACATAACATTTTTATCACCTACTTTAAAACATCTAACAAAATTTACATTTTGATCATAAGGTGACACTGCACGTTGGTATACAAGACCTTCATATATCCATACTTGCACTAATGCTGCGTCTTTATACGGCGAATTGGCTATGCCTTTACTAGAACCATATAATATATAGAACCCATCCACTAATAAATCATCATAGTCTCTTATGTCATATCTTGTCTGATACTTAGACATTTTTTCGTCTATATCTTCTTTTAGTTTTCCAGCATCTCCTGGATATGTGCCTTTGTCTAGTTTGGTATCTATTTCTGTTTTTAAATCACTTGCTTTTCCTGGATATGTGCCTTTATCCAATTTATCATCCATCAAATATTGAACAACAGCTATTTTATTAGCTCCATTTGACACTATTTTGATTATTACTATAGTATTAGGTTTTAATTTATTTGCCCCCAGAAGTGAGTACACTCCATTATTTATGGTATATAAATCATAATCTGATACACTTCCATCTTTTCCAGAAATTCTTATTTTTGACAACTGATTAGAATTAGTAGTATTTATTTGAGCTGAAATTTTTGGAATAAAAGATGAATCGCTGCTAGAGTATTCTGTGAATTCTTTCATACCTACTAAATCACATATATATACAGAAGTTCCGCTTTCTGTTGTATGAACAGTACCAGTATCATAAGTTATATTTTTTACAAGTTCATTCATTACTCTTTCATTGTTGCTAGTTCCTTCAACATCAGGTTCCCAGTCTCTTTCTATTTCAACTGTTTTCTCTTGTCCATCTTCTATTATTTTATATCTATTTGGAAAGCTTACAATCCAATCTTTAAATGTTTCTACAAATCTAGCCATTACACCTCCACTCCTTTAAAATCAAATGTTAATTCATCAACCCCAGTAGGGTCTCCAGTATCTTCTTGACCTCTTGCTCTAACTAATAAGAGAGTTGCATTAACCTCACATCCATAAATCCAATATTTATCCACATCTAATAATAAAGCTAAAGTTTCCCCAGGAGGTGCTTTTATAATTGCATCTATTCTTCCTGTTATTTCACTTTTATCAACTTCAGCTTTATATCCTGTTACTTCTGTCATTCTTAATGTAAAATTGTCAATCATGCTCAAATAAGGCTTGTATATGTATGTTTCAAAAATTATTCTTCTCCTGTACCTTTGATCACTAAAAGAATTTCTGTTAACTCCATATCTAGCACCATATCTATCTAATTTTTTACCAGATAATGTATTTAAAATAGATGTGTTAGTCTGAATGCTCATTTCTGATAAAAAAAAATTGAAGAACTCTGAAAATCCATCAAATAAGTTTTGGGTACTTTCTCCCTTTCTCATTTCATAAGGGATCATCGAATTAAAATTTTCTTTTGTTATCATATAACAATCACTTCCTCGACTTCATTACAGAATTCATCAACTTTTAATTGCAGTTCTTCCTCAAATGGACCCCATTCATTTATTGAAAACAAAAACTTTATTTGTTTTAACTGTGTATCATCAATTTTCATTCTTAATTCTCTGTCAATTTGATAAGAGCTAATAAACCTTTTGATTGATGAATCTATTAAGTTTTCTCTCACTATTCTTCTAACTTCATTCAAATCAACAACTCCAACATATTCAATTTTGAAATATACCTTTACTCCTTTAGCTCTAAAAAACTTTATAGTTTCATATTTATCTCTAATTTCAGAATAAATTTGTTCTTCTATATCTCCATACATTGGGATTGAGTAATTGCATTTAAGAGAAATAGCTTTTGCAATATCAGTAGAAGCTCCACCATTAACAAATAAAACCCAGCTTTTTCTTTCTAAAGTAAGTCCATTATCTAAAACCTTATTATTTTCTGTGTCGTTTTCTTCAGAACTCACATCAAGAACTCCTGCAACTTCCAGAACCTCTCTTTCGAGGTCAGTCTTTGTAAGTCCTGTTATAGCCCCTCTTAACTTTAAATATCTCTTTCTATATTCATAATCTGTTTCTAAATCTGCTCCACCATATAAAGCTTCTATATTTGTTCCGGTTCCTAGTCCTGGAATTGGAGTTTTTACTGTATTGATTGTATTGACTTCTACATTTCCAATACTTCCAAATTGTTCACATTCTATCTCAAATTCTCCTATCCCTTGACTATTTATTGTTACATTATTTGTATTTACGAAAGTTAAATTGTCATTTACTTGAATTTTTAATTGCATTGCATTTATATTAGTTCCTGGTGTTGAATCTGTTGTGATCCATTTTCCTTTTGCTTTGCTTTCGGCTTTTCTGATTATAAAATTCTGCGAATATAATCTGTCCATAGCATTTCCAGCACATGTATATATATCATTATCTGTAGTAATGGCTTTTTCGAGTGGTTCATATACATCAGCAAATAAAACCTGTGTAATAGCATAGTATATTTTATATAATGCTCCTGTTGTATCACCTGCCAAATCATCACCAAACAATCCAGACATTATAGTTTTAACTTTATCTAATAAGTAATTGAAGTTCATTAAATTGAGATCACCCCCTCATTCCCATATACAGAAACATATTTTACATTAAATTTTAAATCTCTGCCTTTCTCTTCTAGCTCTACTTTAGGTGCTGAACTTAGCTGTTCACCAAAATAAGAATTTACCTGTTCAATGATATGATTTATTTTGAAACTTTTTTTTATATCACTTCTTAATAAAACACCTCTATAGTCCAGCCCATAAGTTTCATCTTGTTCTATTTCTCCCCATTTAGTTATTAAAAAAATATTTAATTGAGACTTTAAGGCTTCATCATCATTCACAATCTCAAAAAGGTGTTCTCCTTGTGGTTTTATAAGTAAATCTTTCATTAAGATACACCTCCTGTGTTATTTGGTCCACTCTCAACCCCACTATGTGCATGTGTTAAGAAAGGTTTATCTTGTATAGTAGTTCCACCTTTCAATTCAGCTTTTCCATTTACAAGCAATTCTTGAGTAGTTATTTTAGATGATACTGTTAAATTACCTGTTTGTTCTGTATTGCCTATATGTTTTATGTTTCCAGTTATATCTAAATCTCCAACTATTTTTATTTTAGGAAATTTTATTTCTATATCATAATCACTCGGAGTAGATACTCCGCCCTTTCTCCATTGCAGAAAAGGACAATATTTTGCATTTGTAAGATTAAAAGTTTCATCAGTATTGCATTTGCTTTTTTCTCCACTTTCCATATATAAACTCAAATCTAATTGAGATAAAAATATTATTCCATGATGTCCTTTTTCTACCTTGAATTTAATAGAATGATTTTCATCAGAACCTAGATGTTCAATAGGCACTTGATTTATTATAGGTAATTCAAGTTCATTGTATATTAAAGGCATTACATCTACTAAAGAATTATTATAAACTTGAACAACTTCTACAGGTAGATAAACTTGTATATTTTTTAAAAACTCTTCTGTTAAACTATCCAAGAAATAACACCTCCATTATTGCTGTCCAATCTCCTATTCTAATACTCAAAACCTGATATTCTTTCCCTAAAGCTTTTATTATATCCAGTTTTTTTACTTCTGGATTGGCTATTGCTCTTATTAAATGTGTTGCCTGTACTTTTTTATCTTTCTTTTCTATAGCTTTTTTCTCTTGTTCTTTTGGTCTTTCTATAGATAATATTTCTTGTGGGTAATCTAATAATCCACTATCAAAATTAAATTCCACTCCTATATTATTTCCAGTCTTATCTTTAGTCACCACTAGATCATTTCCACGAATACTATAATGACTATTACAGCTGTTTATAATCTTTTTCAAAGATATTAATGGAATATCATATATGTTATATCCAGTTGTATATTTTATAACATTTTCTAAATCAAGTCTTTTCAATGTAAAACCACATACTTCACATAAATCTTTTATTATATAATCAGAAGTCGTGTCTTTCTTGTAGCTCCTAGAAACCTTTTTAAAAACATTTGAAGTATACTCAACGCAAGTTATATCAGTTATTCTATCAACTCCATTTTTACCAGTATTAGCTCCCTGTAGAATACCTTTAAAAAATGGAAAAGTCTGATTTTCATATCCAAAATCAAAGCTGACTTCATCATCTTTCAAAATTCCTTTTATAACATCATCAGATAAATTATATATTCTAACTGTTAATATGGCTGCCGGTTCATCTATCCTTACCTCATAATTCCATTCAACTTCTAGTGAATCATCTATTTCAAATTGCCCTATCTTTAATTTGCTTACTCTATCAAAATATACATTCATTGCCTCCCCCTTATCGAATACCAAGTAGGTTCTTGAAGAGTTATAAATATTGTCTTAAATATATTATCTATCCCTATTTTTTCTTCTCCATCATTTGATAGAGGAACTAATAATTTTTGCGGATAGTCTTGTCTTATATTGTAATTTTTATCAGGTAAGAATTTACTCCATAACGGCTCTCCATATCTCATAGGCTCTCTTTCACATATTAAATTTGAGTTACTATCAAATAGGGTATACATAATGGAATCATCTATTTTACGCCATTCAAAAAGGAGTTCAAACTCTTTATTATCAACTACAAATTTTTGCCTGAATGGTATTATTCCTTTGAAGTCTAATATATCCAAATTTTCCCTCCTTTAATAGTCTGTTGGTTGAATAACTTTTGTAGATTTAGTTATTTTTCCTGAATTATTTGTTTTACCATGCTTAGCTTGTATCCTCGCATTTTCTGATATTTGAAATTTTTTAATTGATACAAGTTTTATTTCTTTTAGTGTTAGTGTAAAATCAACAAAGTTTATACCTTTTTTTGTCATTGTTAAGCTGCTGCCTAAAAATGTTCTATCATCAAAATCAGTTCCTGCTAATTGTATTTTATCCCCTTTATCAATCATCTTAAACAATTCCCAGTATAAAGTTTCTGGATCACCTAATACTGATGTGAAACTTCCTGATAATTCATATTCTAATAATCTAGTTTTCTGAAATACAGTAACATCAGTTGAATTGTCTCCATTTATGGGTTTATCGGTTATTTCTTTTACAATAGAATGAGGTCTGAAATATCTTTGTCTTACAGGAACACTATTTATTAAAATTCCTTCTTTAAGTCCATAAGCATTCATAGCTCTTTTCAATAACTCATTTACCATAAAAATCACCCTTTCCCATAAACAAGTTTCAACCTAGTATCATACCCTAAATCACTATGGAATTTTTCTATATTTTCACTTAATTTTTTAGTGTAATCTTTTTCGTTATTTCCATTATTTGTGACTTGAATAGTTGGTGAGTATGAATTATTCGCATAAGGACTAGCTACATCTAATTTAACTGGTGTATATCCTCCAACATCTAACCCTTTAAAACTGCTTCCAACATTTTCTTCTACTCCTTCAGGAAGTTTCATTTCAGGAGCTTCTATTTTAAAACTTTTTCCAGTCAACTTATTTATCCAGCTTAGAACTTTATTAATTCCATCAATAGCAACTTTTATAACACTTTCAATAAAACTATAAACTTCTTTAAATACTTTTATTATTATTGGACCTACAACTTTTATTATAGTTACTACTATATCTGTTAAAACTTTTATTATCTCTAGTAATATAGGCAATAGAGTGTTGACAACTTCTAGCATTGTATCGAATATACTTGTATCACTTTCTCCAAAAGCTTCATTTATAACATCAGTTATAGCTTCAAAAATTTCCCATACCGCTTCTCCTAATGCTTTAGCTATTTCCCATACTGCTTTAATTCTTGCACTCATATATTCAAAATATCCAGATGTTTCACCCCATTGTATAAATTTCTCTATCAATGGAGTTATTTTATTTGTTATTTTTACAATAATATCCCATATATTACCAAAAGCTTCTCCTATAACTTCTCCAAACTTTTCAAATTTATCAGAATTATTAGCTATAAATGTAGGAAGGACCTTGAATATTTCAGCTATTTTATTCTTTAGTGGGGTAAATACTTTTATAGTTAAATCTTCAATTTGATTTGATAAGTTTCCAAAAATCCAATCAAAAGTTCCTATTGCTCCTTCTAATCCTCCTTTAACTTCTATATCTTTCATTTTGTCTTGAAGAATATTCAATCTTATTTGCGCTTTTTGAGTTTCGCTTAATTGTTCTTTTGCTATGCCCAAGCTTTTGGCGTAGGCTTCTATCTCTTCATTGTTTATAGTTACACCAGTTTTTTCTTTAAGTGCTCCCATTTGTCCACTTAAAGTAGAACTAAGTACTTGCGTCGCTTCTTCTGATGTCATATTCATGGCTCCAGCCATATCATAAGCTAATTTAGTCATATTTTTTGTATTTTTAGCTAGTATTTCACCTGTAAAACCTAAACCTTTAGCTTTTAAACCTATTTTTCCAACTGTTTTCGTTAAAGCTACTTCTCCTACCCCTGTTGCTTTATTCATATCTTTTATAAAATTTTGGATATCTTTAGACATATCTCCCATAGCAAACTTTAATTTTTCTTGTTCTTGTTCAAAGGCAGCGGCTATTTTTATTCCTTTTACTGCTCCAGCTATAGAAGATACCCCAGCTATTAATCCAGTTATAGCAGGAGAAATAGAAGAAATAGCAGTACTTATGCCCCCAAATCCTTTTTTAGCACCTTCAAAAGCTCCCTTTAAATTTTTATCTATATTTTCAGAGACTTTATTGAAAGACTTCCCTATACCTTTTATACTTTTATCTACTTCTCTTTGTGCTGTATTGCTAAGGGTGGGTCTTACTTCAAATTCTAAAAAATCCTCTGCCATTCTTCCTCCTATCTACACTCGCTGTAAAACATTTCTATAGCTACAAACTGTTCATCATCACATTCTAACAATTTAAACAAATCAATTTTTATATTCATATTGGAAAGCTTTTGAAAAAGATTAAATCTCCTTGCTTGTGCTTCCATAAGTGACTTAGCAGCTATATTCAGTTCCACCACATTTTCTAGCTTGTGCTCCCCATACTTTTCATTATAAAACCCAAGACTTCCCCTGTTAAACTCATAAATTCTTCATAAGAATAGTTAAAGTATGTTTCGACTTCTTCCTGATCTTTGAATTTTGGGCTTTCACAAAATTTAGTAAATAATGAAAACCCTAATTCTTCAAAAGCTTCAGATGCTTTCAAAGCTTCAGTTGTAGTTTTTTTCTTTTTATCTGAAAGTTCAAGGAAATCAGGATATTTATTTATAATTTGCCTGATTATTCTATTAGCTTCAAATCTTTTATTTAGGTCCTTAAATTCAAAATCTATCTCTTTTTTTATTATTTTTCCATTTTCATTGAATTTTATCTCTTTTCTAACTACCATAAATCCTCCTAATAAGCTTGTTCTACTGCATTACATCTCATTACATATTCAACTTCAGTCAATGAAGTATCATGAGCAACTTTATTTAATGCTCCTGAACTTATCACAAAGTTTTTAGTTACTCCATCAGTTTGATAATCTTTTATAAGTCCAGCTGCTGCTAATATTCTGTTTGATGGAGAAGCAGCAAGAGCAAAATTCTTTTCTGCATCTGACCCTCTTTGTACAGTGAAAGTTATTGTTGCCCCTGCTTCGTGAGCAACTTCTATAACTCTTTCTCCTGTTTCAATGTTAGGTTCTCCAAAAGCTGTTCCTTCTCCTTCCCATGCGATAGCTATCATTGTTTTACCTGTATCATTATTTAATGTTACAGCTCCAAACTGAAGGTAAAAGTCAACATTCTGTTTCTTTTTTATCATATTCATTATGCAGTCCCTCCTAATGTAGTAGTCTGTAGGTCATCTGAAGTTATTTCAGTAACTGAAGTAGCTGTTCCCTCTATCATTTCTATTGGTGTTAATGGCACAAACTCCCATACTATCCCTTTAAGTTCTCTAGTTGTTCTTACTCTTGCCGTTATTGGTGGTATTTTATTCAAATATTCTTCTACCATTAATAGATCATCTTTTAAGTAATCCATAGCAGCTGTTGAGTAAAAATCTATTAAATTTCTAGCTGTTTTAGTATTTACATTTTCATTCCTAAACATTATATTTAAGTTGTTTGCTAAGTTATAAACAACATGGTCCATTATTACCCTGCTATCTTCATGCTCCTGATTAGTGCATAAAGAGTTTGAAACTTCTCCATAGCCATTTACTTCTCTATATACAGCTATTCCTTTAGAATCGAAATCTGCGACCTCTCCGTCTGTATATTGATATGGTTGTACTCCTGTTAATTCTCTGAATTTAATTCCAGCAAATTTATATTGACATAACATTTGAATCATATTTGCTATATGAGGGTATCTTGTTATATCTGGTTCATAGTATACTCTTATAAAGCCTTTTCTTTCTGCTGGTATTTCTGCATTTGTTTTAGTAGTGTGATATGTCATTATCTTTTTAGGATATTTAACAGCCCATTCTTGAGCCTTTGGTTCATCAAATGTGAATCCTATACCATAAAAATAATTAGTGTCCTCTGCTAGTTCTTTTTCCATAGCTGAATAAAAATCATCAGTCGAAGAATCTATTTTACTACCCCATACCATTACAACTGGTTCTATTGCTACACCTGTTTTATCCTTTTGAGTAAATGCTACTTTGAGAGCCTTTATTAATTCAGGTGCTGTTTTTTCATCAGTTGTTAAATCATTTGCAAACTTTTGTATTCCATCATAATCTAAAATTTTAGTCATGGGAATTTCATCTTCATTTGTTATTATTAATGTAAAGTTTAGCCTTCCCTGAAAAGTTATCTTTGCCATTTCTTCTAAAATTTTTATATCTTTATTTCCATAAAATGGGAACATCTTTTAACCTCCTTATTCTTTTTTTGCTTCTATTTTTTCTTTTATGTCATTTGTTTTATCTATTGCCTCTCCTGAAATTAAATCAATAGGAGTTTCTAAAACTTGATTGAATATTGTTCTTATAAATGTAAAAACAACTGTCTTAGTGAATACTTTTGTTTTTCCATCTGGAGCCGATGTGTCACTTATAGATGATGTGCTTTCCAATCTTGCTATGTCTGCAAAGTCATCTTGTGGATATTTATTTTCCATATACAAGAGCAAACTATCCATAAGTTCTGCATCCTTAAATATTTTTTTAGATACAATGCTTACCTGGATATCCTGTGTTTTTAGATTATATTTTGTTTCATCTGTTTCTCTCATAGTTTGGCTTATATAGCCGCCTAAATCTTGAAAAACTCCATATGTATCTAATTTATCAGTATTCTTTTCGCTTTCAATCATGAAAAAACTTATTCCAAGTTCACTCTCAAATCTAGTTTTTAACTCATTGAAAAAATCTTTATTACTCATATTAGAACCTCTTACTTATAAAATATGTATTTAAAGTATTCGTAGGAAACTCCCCCACGTGTGAATCTACATTGTATTCTATCCCTTTAAATACTATTCTTTTCTTTTTACCATTCATCAAGTCTATAAAGCCATCAATATATAATTTCTTGCTATCTTTAGTAATAGTCCCTAACAACATAAGCTCTTTTTCTTTTCCACTTAATGGGAATATTGCCCCTTTCATTGGAACTTCACTTTCTACTACTTCAGAACTTTCAATATCATCAGAAATAGTTATTGCTTGAAGTGTAAAATCTTCTAAAAACTTAGGTTTTATATTATTTGATCTCATATTCCACGCTCCTTATAAGCTGCCCTTTATCTATAAGTGGATTACTGCTAGTCTTATGTTTTAAAGTTTCGGGATTATTACTTATCCAGTTTCCATTTCTTATAGAGTTTACAACTCTACCTTTTAAGAATAGCCCTATCCTATCTAATGCCTGTTCTGGTGTTAAAGTAAGTTTAAACATATCCCTTATAACCCCATCTACATATGTTTGTATTTCATCCTTACTTCTTCCTAGTGTTGTTACACTCCTAAAAAAAGGTCTTGCTGGTATGTTTTTAGAAGGTACTCCCCTATCATTCCAGTAAGCATACTTAGCAACTTCTACATCTGTTTCACTTACAGCACCCTTGTTTATTCCTATTATTACTCTTCTTTTTTCTAACTCTTGTAGTCTCTTATCAAATTCATGGATGGTTTTCAATCTTGACTTTGTCATTTTTACTACCATATATTCCTCCTATAAGAAAGGCTCTAGTAAATTTACAAACTTATTTACAATTTCAGATTGGCTTCTGTAGCTTTCAGAGATTGTATCTATACTGTAACTAGATAAGTTATCTGTATCAGTTATAAAGCCTATATAAAGAGCTGCAAACATATAAAATACCATTGGAAGGTCTTTGGCTTCATATCCAGCCTTATATTTACAGTCAACCCTATTCAGTTTATAAGGCTCAAATGAAAACTCTTTATAATCTGTATTTTTTCTATGTTTGTACTTTATATAATTTTTTTCATAGTATTCAGTTTCAACAATAGCTCCATTAACTTTCAGTTCTAATACTTCAACTATTGGTTTAGCCTTTGTATATAGCCTGTTAGAATCTCCTACCTCTCTATCTCTATCATGCCTTTCAGCTAGTACAGGATCATAGCCTAAATGTTCAACCATCATTTCCCAAGCTAGTTGTAATTGCTCATCAGATGGAGTTGTTCCACCTGACAAGCTTTTTATTTTATCTTTATTATCTATAAAAGGATTACTCATTTAATCCCCTCCATTAAACAGTTGCTTTTTGTTTTATTCCATATCCAGCATTTAAGTCTCTTATTCTTCCTCCTAATCTTGAATTTGTAACTATGTTAGTTCCTCTTTCAGATGGTTTTCTGTCAAGTTCCATATTCATTTCAAAGTCGTATCCAACTTTATAGAATCTTGCCATGTTAGCAAATAAGATATCTAATTCTCCTGCTTTTGTTCCCATGTTCCATACTTCATATATTGAATATCCGTTAAATGTTGGTGGTGCTCCTAAAGTTAATGGCCCTCTCCATATTGGCTGTCCAGTAGTATCTTTCATCTTTTGCATAGCTTCATGTGCTGCTGGAGAAACAAAATAAGCTGCTCCAACTCTTTTACCAGCTTGCAGTCTAAAAGGCATTGCCACAATTTCAGTCCAGTCATAAGTTCCTACTGCTGCTTGTTCAGTCACTCTTTTTGTCATAAAGTCAGTATTTGATTCTATACCTTCAAACTTGTTACCTTTATAATCATCTGTACTCAATACCCCTCTCAACATTCTTTCAGCTATTTCTTCTGCAAAATCTTCATTTATTGTTTCATTAACTTCAGCCATAAGATCAATTTTAGTATCTCTTACAAGTTCATCTAGTATCATAAATTCAGATTGTAAAACTCCTTTTGATATTGTTAAATGTGTAAAAGCTACTTTCGATCCCGCAACACCTTGACCCAAGTCGGCAGAATGAACTGAATTAGCTTGCTTAACTTTTACAGGCAATGTGATGTCTTTTCCTTGAAACTGTACTTTAGAAGCCAATCCAAATAATGGAGACATTTCTCCTAATACTTTTACAATATCATCATCAATAGGTTTAGGTATTACTGAAGCAACATCAGCAGCCCCAGTATCTGCTTTCATTATTGTTTCTCTTATATCTGAACCTAATTCAATATTATCCGCTTTCTTAACTATAGATTTTCTCAACATTGCATTATAATCTATTTTTTTAGGTGCTCCTGGATTTCCTGTAGCAACAAGTTGCTTTAAAGTGTCATCCATCTTTTGAATTGCTTTTTTCAAATCTTCAACTTCCTCTTTATCTACTTTTTTATCATCTTCTTTTTCCCCATTTTCTTTCATCATTTTTTCAATACTGTCCATTTTAGCTTGAAGAGACTTTTTCAGATCTTCATCTTCCTTGTCTGAAAGCTTTGCTATTGCTGACTTTATCTCTTCAATTTGCTCCATTAATCTTTCATCATTTAATTCTTTTTTAATTTTCTCTACCATGTCTTTGTCTTCCTCCTTAGTTTTATCTTGCTTTTCAATTACTGTTCCTGTTCCCGCTAAAGAAAAACCTGTAATATCTCCAGATTTTATCTTTTCCCATGTGTTTTTATCGTTTACTTTTACACTCATAAGCCATGTACCTTTTTTAATTTTTTCTCCATTGATATTCTCGTCACTTTTTGCGATCCAGCTTTCTACTACTTCTTCGTTAGTCTGCACAAAGCTATGCTGAACATCTATTTTTCTGTACTTAGCTAAAAAATTATATGCTGCTTTCTCAATGTCTTCAGCTTCCATGTATTCTCCATGACTATCTAAAGACTTAGGTTCATACACTATCCCTGTTACTATTTGCTTTTCTTGGTCCATCTGTTTCATAAACTCAACATTAAGTTCAAAGCTGTTTCCATCTTTTGATTTTTTAATTAAGAATTTTTTCTTGTTTGCTCCTTTATCTACAAGAGAAACAAACTCAACTTCTAAATCTTTTATTTGTCTTGGCACATCACTCTCCCCCTTTAGTAGCATTATTAGCTTCTCTTAACTTGCTAAGAAAAGTGTCCTTTGCTTTTTGTGATTCAAATTTTAAATTTAGTTCTGGATGAATACCTCTTTTCAAAGTTACCTTGCTTTTATCTTCGTTGTGTACTATGTCACTTATCATAGAGGATTCTATTTCCCTGTTCCCTTCCTGTCCGTTTATAACATACCCTTTTTCTAACTCAATAAACATTATTCCACCTCCTACTCATAAACTATCAAACAAAAACAATTTGCTACTTCTCCTACTGGAAGAGAGGGATCATGTGGATATAAAGCTTTTATTCCATTTCCTAAATCAAAATATTCATCTATTGGTATTGTTTTGCCATTCAACGCTACATGATTAGGTCTATCATTTTTCCCTATTCCTGTATGAATCCATGTCTTTGTTTTCATTCCTGTTTCTGTTGCTATTCCGTTATCTATTTCATTTGTTAAATTGCCTGTCTCTGTCACTGCTATAACTCTAGCTCTCGCTATGCTAAGCCCATCTATTTTAGAATTTATATTTCTTCTTACTTCCTCATAGGAAAGTCCTTTTTCTTCTCCTTCAGATATAATCCTTTGTATCTGGTCCTTTGTGGTATCTTCTATGTGTTTAACTTTATCAGCTATATTTTCAGCATATTTTTTATCAAACTTTCTAGTTACTCTTTGGATAACATCGTCGTCTAATTCTGTATTATATAGCCCTGAAAACTGCTTGATTCTATTAACTAATACAGTTTTAGAGTTAATATCAAAAGCTTTCTTCATTCCATTAACAAATTCATACCAGTCTATTCTAAAGCTGTATTCTGCTTTGGTTATAACTTTAAGGCTCTGAAATACTTTTCTAAGCTTTCTTTGGAATTGCCTTTCCATAATTGCATTGTTTCTTTCATTTACTCTAGCCATTCTTAAAGCTTTGGACTTATTCATTTCTATCTACTTCATTGAATGTGTCATCTGGGAATGCTATTATGTCTTTTAAGCTCATATAGTTTGAAGCTGTAAGAACAACATCCCCTTGCTCTCCTAAGTCTGTTAATCCCAGTTGAAAATGATTGTTGACTATTTCTATTATTTTGTTTATAGTGGCAATTCCCGTTAAAGAATTTACTAGAGTTTGTATAGCTGCGAAGTTGTCATTTTGAAGTACAGATATTCCAGAAGTATCAAAGTAAAATTCTTCATTCTCTTGAAGCACATCCTGGAATAAATATGTGAGGTGTGAACAAAATCTTCTCGCTAAAGGTATAATCAATTCTGTATACATCTTCTTTTTAAAGGCGTCTCCATTATTATAAGAGGCATTATCTCCCATAATGAGAACTTCAGGCACTCTCATTTGCCTACAAGTGATTTTCTGCATTTCTTGTAAGCTAGAGACATAGTCAAGGTCCTTTGGTGTAGTTCCTAGAGGTGTATAAGTTAAGTCTCCCCAAGCTACAAGTGGTTTGCCTGCATTTTTTGCCCCTGTAAATCTATCATTAAATTCTTTTTCAAACTCTTCTCTTTTACTAGTTGGAGTTCTATTTTCCCCCTCATTTATTGCTACAACTCCACCCAGTGATCCTCCTTGTTCCATCACAGAAACATTATAGGCGATAGCTCCATTGATAAGGTTTTTAATTGGCTCTAAGCTCCTTGTTAAAGGCATACCTTGTTTTATACCTTGTATTTCTGCTGTAAAGTTAAAGTTATTTACAAGCTTGAAGTTTTTAAGTTCATCACCAGAATATTTTCTCCCCTGTACAGTAAAGCTTTTTATTTCTAGTGTTCTTTGGTCTCTTTCTACCTGGTAGCTATTGTTGATGTAGATATATAGATCATCTTTTCCTAATCCACTAATAGAAGGAACTCTTCTAAGTAAACAGCTCCCAGAAAAATAAATAGCATTTAAGTAAACATCTATAAACTCATTAAAATCATATAAATGATTAGGTTTGTCTACTGATTGTTTTATTCTTTTAGCTTCTTTGGTTGAACTCTCTACATAATCCTTACCTTGCTTTTCATACACTCCAAATTCAAGATTTTTAAAAGCTTCTGTTATTTCAGTAAAACAGGTATCTATTGCAAAGTTCTCTCTCATAGATGTATTAATCATGGAGCTTATAACCCTGTATAGATATGGATTTATACTCCCTAATACTGGCGAATCTTTAGTTTCTGTTTTAGAAGCCTTTCTTATTTCTAACCCAAATATTTTAATTATAATCACCTCCTAGCCTTATGCCTTCACCCTGTGTTTTATGTGAATGGACCGCATATCTTATCATGTCCATACAGTCATCATTTACTTTTTTCACTTTCTCTTCTGCTCCTACTTGATTACTCCATACATAAGAATTAATTTCTATTTCAAATCTATCTATCCCATCTTTAAGGATAAATAACTTATTTGTTTTAAATAATGTTCCTACAGTCTGAATGCCTTCTATTACTGCTTTATTAGCATTCATAGCTTCAATATTGTTATCAATAAATAAATTTCTGTATTCTTGTCTTGCACTATCTACATAGAAAATAGGATATCTGTATTTTGGTTTAGGAGTTCCATCAGGAAGTTTTTCTTCTTCAAATCCAATACAAATTTTATATTGCTCTTTCTTCTCTAATGCTAATTTTAGCCAGTAATCTTCTACATACATATGTTTCTTAGTGTGTTCTTCTATGAGGTAATAGTTTCCTTTGGTCGAATACCCTATAACTCCAAGAGAACCATAGTGTTCAAATCCCCAGTCAACAGCTATAATATATTCAATTATTTCTTCGTCAACTGGTATTTTATCTATCAAATGAATCCTTGAATTATAATCTTTATACACTATCCCTTCAGCATTAACCCAAAGCCCCAGTATATCTCTATCATAGAACATTCCTGATGGAGTTGATTTTATAATAGATTCTACATAAATAGGATCAAGGAACTGTTTATTATCATTTAATTCAAAATGAATAGCTTCTATATTTAAATTTCCATTTTCTAATCTTTCTCCATGTTTATCTATATAGTCTAGCTTTATAGGATGAACTGGATTTTCTGGGTTAGTATCTATAAATATTCTTGCTCCTTCTCCTGAACATCTTGATATAACTTCCTTGATAAACATGTCATCTAATGCAGTTCCTTCATTTACTAGAGCACCATGTGATGTGAAACCTCTTACTCTTTTCCAACTATCAGATTTTTCTCCGTATCTAACTACCATAACATTTCCAAATAGTCTAAATGTACTATACTTACTTAGATTAATAGGAATGCCTGTTATAGCTTCTATTTCATCTAAAATGTTTATTTTTACAGAAGAACTTGTAGGCCCTGCTATAATGAACTTCTTACCTTTGAATGATTTAACATGAAGCATGAATTTATAAACAAGTATATATGTCTTTCCTGACCTTTTAGCACCATGAGCTATTATTATTCTCGCTTTGGATAAAAGGACTTTCATCTGCTTCAGATTGAATATTGATTTAAGTTTCTCTATCTTAGTCATCTAGTTCAACTCCATTCAGTAACTCTTCCAATTTATCAAGCTGTGATTTTGCTTTCTCTTCTGGTCCATCTTCTTTATCTATTTTAGATTTCTCAATCTCTATCTTTTGCAATGAGGTCAAGGCTTTTACTAATGTTCCTAGTTTATTTACTCTCACTGTATCAGTCTCGTGAATAACGAGCTTTCCAAAGCCGTTTACTTCTTCATGAATATGAAGTTCTTCTGTAGCTTGTAGTAAAGCTGTATTGATGTTGTTTAGGATATCAGCCATCACATCAGATGTTTCATCAGATAATTTTTCTTTGGTTTTTTCTGATACTTTTCTGAAATGTTCTTTTCTTAGCTCACTCCATTTTTTATCTGATGAATATTGTTGAATAACTAAATGGCTAACTCCATACTTCTTACTCAAGTCTTTTAGTGTGACAGGTTTTTCAGATATATCTGTGACATATTCTGTCTCTAGCTTTAACCAGTCTATCTTACTTCTTTTGTTGGTTGTCACGTTGTCACACTGTGACACTTTTTGTGACACTTCTTTTGTGACATCCCACTTATGACGTGACTTCCATTTTCTTACCGCTGCTTCTGTAACATTATATTTAGCTGCTATTTCTTTTATAGGTATTCCAGCTATATAATCTATTTTTGCTAACTCATGATCTTTCACGCCATCTGTGACACCTCCTTGCTTACCTCATTACTACCCTTATCATGTAAGAGTATTAATCAAATCCCCTCGTGTGAGGGAAAGGAGTTCAATTATGAAAAAATTAGTGGTGGGTAGACATCGACCGTGAGGTATACCCCCATTGAAACACACCATGTCACACAGCTTTCTAGCCATTATTATTTCTTTGTATGCTTGTTGTGCTTCGATCGAGATAAAATAAAAAAGGTGGACTAAATAAACCTTAGACTTTTACATCTAAAGATTATTTGATCCACCTCTTAGGGTCGCAAATCAATTCTATATTCTATTTTCTATATTATATAATATTATTAGGAATTTTACAATACTATTTATCTGAGGTTCTCATAAGTGGAATATCTTTTTCAAATTTAGCGTCAACCACTTTCCCGGAGTTGTTTATTTTTATTTTAAGCCAGCCACCTTTATATTCTGTACCATCTACTATTTTTTTTATCAACCTATCTAATTTTTGATTATCTCCCATGCTCTCCCCTACCTCTTATTTAAAAATACTAATTATCTTTTCTATAATATAACAATCAGCTGCTATAGTTAATCCATAAAAATATATGTCTTTGTTTTTGTTGTTACGATCCAATATTGCCAATCCTAAGGTTATCATTTTGATTTTTCCTCCCTACCTCTTGATAAATTTATAGTTCTTCAAATATCTAGAATATCTTTTTATATACTCAAACTCATTTGGTTCTATCTCTCCACCAGATAAATATCTATCCATTATATTTTTTACTATACTTTCTACTTCACCTGCTTTTATTTTCATTTTTCACCTCTACATTGTGCAATTATATAATAGTTCTATAAATTCCCCTAAATTGAAAGGTGTATAAAAATCACCTCTGTATCTGTTGAAATCAATCAGTCTCGTAACTGCTGCGTCCCTGTGAATACAAGTACAGTATAAATCAGGGTTTTGTTTTCGTGGTTTATCACAGCCTATTGATACTATAAATTTAGGTTTACATGTATCAGGTTCAAACATTTCAGCTGCTAGTTTGTTTATAGTTTCTTGTAAAACTTGATTTAAAAATAAATCTTTTTCCATCTCACACCTCACATTATTAAATATAACCCTATTCCAACACCGATAGCTATACCAACTATCAAGAAGGTCATAGCCACCAGTATTAAGCCTGTTATTAAGTATTTTTCCATATATTCCCTACATGTCTATAATTGTATCTGTTAGCTTGTCTATAAATTTTTTATAATCTTCATCATCCATTCCGCCTAATTTATCTATAAACATATCTGTAGTCTCATAATGACTTATTGGTATTTTCATATCTGTACCTTTATAGCATTTAATTTTATCTTGCCATGTTAATTCTAAAATCAACCCATTTATTATTCCTGTTAATCTTTCTCTTTGTAACTCCTCATATGTGTATCCGTTTTCCATTTCGATTCCTCCTTTTATTAACAAACCTTTTTATAATTCTCTATTATTTGATTTATATCTCCTTCAAATAATTTACAAGCTATTTCATATAACTGTGGTAATTTATTCATTATTTTATCTATATATTCAAGTTTATTTTTCATTTTAGGTTTATTATTTTTGTTGTAGTTATCTATTCTTCTTTTTATATCAACGTGATATTTTCTTTCAAATTCAAAGTATAGTAATCTCCATCTTTCCTGAAAATCTGCCCCTTTATATCTTACTACTGAATTAAGAATCTGTCTCATATCCATTAATTCTATCTTATCAGTAAGCCCAATAATGACATCTTCTTTATATTCTATTTCTTTTGTTTTGTGTTCTATTTCCTCTTTCAAAGGTTGAAGTTCTAATTCCAATAAAGCTTTATGTGATCTAGCTACTATATCAGGATCATTTGAAAATAAACCTAGTTTCAATCTATCTTCATAAGAAACTATATTTCCTAATTGTTTTTCTAATTCTTCTATATAAGACATTATGTGTTTTCTTACAAATTTACTTTCTCTTACTAACACTTGTCTTGCTTGATTAAATGTTAGTTCAAACATAGGATATTCTCTCCCTCTATCATTTTTATAAGTTGACTGGGAAATTTTTCCCAGTGAGATTTCTTCCTCAAACTCATCACGGATTATTTTTAATAAGTCATTATGCCCTAGTTCTGTTTTATTCCCTTCCTGTTCTCTGAAAAAATTAATCTGTTCTACCAACTCTAAACTCGTAACTGTATTTTTTCTTTCTAAAACTGCTAAATTATTCATCTTCTCCCTCCTATCCTTTCAAAAATTTTTCTATAGCTTCATGCTTACTAATAAATTCATACTTATCAAAAATTACTACAACCTCATCCAAGCTTCTTACAATATAGTAAGCAGCTCCGTGTTTTTTAAGTTCTTTCTCAACTTCTTTTTGGTTATTACTTTGTTTTCCTTCTCCTGTTTTTACTTCTAGACCTATAAGAAGTCCATCTTTTAAACAGATAATATCCGGGAATCCCTTTTTTGCACCTTTAGGGAATACTCTGTAGGCTTTCCTCTTAGGGTCATACACTCCCATGTTATTTACTCTATGTAAAAATAACTTTCCTTGATTCTCCAATGCTTGAAGGTAGTCAATTATGCTTGATTGAATTTGAGTTTCTGTCATTCTTTCACCTCTACAAAATAGACATCTTTATCATCTTTTCTTCTTTCTTTTGTACAATATCCTCTGGTTCTTATTCCAGGACTAAAACAATCAAGTAATTCATGCAGATCACAATTAAAACATCTAAATCCATCTTTATTTTCTACTGTTTTATATTTTTTACATCTAAGTTTGAATACTTCTCCTACTTTCCTTTCCATATCTCTCTCCTCATCTTTCTTTCTAATGCAGCTAGTGCTATAAAAGCACCAGCTACTAAAAACATTACATATTCCATAATCTTTTCCACCACTTTTTATTTTT
>PPYF01371049.1_pt1 | contig 22132 bp, 18 predicted proteins | sample 1559871 | NCBI WGS metagenome assembly PPYF01 (sample SAMN08240021, study PRJNA423297) | Human gut metagenome, whole genome shotgun sequencing project.
ATCCATGCGGGCTGCCCCGGCCTTCCGGGAACGTCTCAGCGATTTTGAGGCCGCCAGCACCGGCAGTTTCAGTCGCGCATGTGGTTAAAATAACAATAGGTCGCACGAACCGTAGGCCGGATAAGGCATTTATGCCGCCATCCGGCACAACCACAGGTACGGTACCTGACCGCCCGGGGATACCAGGATCGTTACAGCGCCTTCGACAAATAGTGGCGCTGCATGCCTGCGTGCGGGAAGTCGGGCAGCGACATCTGCAGCTGATAGCCTAATTTCTGATAAAACGGCAGCGCCTGGAAGCTAAAGGTATCCACCAGCAGATGGCTGCAGCCTTGCGCCTGCGCCTGCTGTTCCGCCTCCTGCATCAGCTCGCTCCCCAGCCCGCGCCCGCGCGTCGCCTCGCTAACCCACAGATACTCAATGCACAGCCAGTTGCCCTTGCGTTTGGCAATCAGCCCGCCCTGCATCACCCCTTGCCCATCGCGGGAGTAAACCCCCAGATCGCCAAACTGCGCCGCATCGAGATACTGCTGATTATACTGCCGTAGACCGGCAAACAATTCTTGTTGATCGTCGGGATTAATGCTTTTTGTAATGATTAGTGTCATTAACTATCTCCAGTATCGCGCTGCCGAATGGTTATTTTCCCTCTCCACTTTCACAAAATATTCTTATTTTCTCCATGATTATTTGCCTTAATTTTTTGCGTTCTAAAAGTAAGCAAAAAAACCTTTCCATTATCGCGACGGATCGTATAATGGGGAAAAATGAGAATGATCATTCTCACCACAAAACCAGAGGAGATGCGCTTTTCACCTCCTGAAGACCGAAGAGGTTGGCTTCAGCGGAGACACAATAACAATCACGTTCAGGAACATCTGTGTTCCTTTTTTGTCATTTTCGCTCACCCGAAAATGCCTCAGCGCCCAACCTATTCCCTCGTTTTTAAATAAACGGGGCGGACGTCTTATATCTTGAGAAAATATAATGAAATACATCATAGCTCCCATCGCGACAGCATTATTTCTCCTTAGCGGATGCGATAATGCGCAGACATCTGCTCCGCAGCAACCCACGCCGGAAGTGGGCGTGGTCACCCTGCAAAGCCAGCCGGTGCCGGTAGTCAGCCAGCTCACCGGCCGCACCACCGCCTCGCTCAGCGCCGAAGTTCGCCCGCAGGTGGGCGGCATCATTCAGAAACGCCTGTTTACCGAAGGCGATATGGTGAAGGCCGGGCAGGCCCTTTACCAGATCGATCCCTCCAGCTATCGCGCGACCTGGAACGAAGCGGCGGCGGCGCTGAAACAGGCCCAGGCGCTGGTGGTCTCCGATTGCCAGAAGGCCCAGCGCTACGCGTCGCTGGTCAGGGATAACGGCGTTTCCCGCCAGGATGCCGACGACGCCGCCTCCACCTGCGCCCAGGACAAGGCCAGTGTGGAATCGAAAAAAGCGGCGCTGGAGAGCGCGCGCATCAACCTGAACTGGACCACCGTCACCGCGCCGATTGCCGGGCGCATCGGCATCTCGTCGGTTACGCCGGGGGCGCTGGTCTCCGCCGATCAGGATACCGCGCTGGCGACGATCCGCGGGCTCGACACCATGTATGTTGATCTGACGCGATCCAGCGTCGATCTCCTGCGTTTACGCAAGCAAAGCCTGGCCAGCAACAGCGACACCCTCAGCGTGACGTTAACCCTGGAAGATGGCAGTACCTATCCCGAAAAAGGGCGTCTGGCGCTCACCGAAGTCGCCGTCGATGAATCTACCGGCTCGGTAACCCTGCGCGCTATCTTCCCCAACCCGCAGCACGTCCTGCTACCGGGGATGTTCGTCCGCGCGCGCATCGATGAAGGCATCATGAACGACGCGATCCTCGCCCCGCAGCAGGGGATCACCCGCGACGCCAAAGGCGACGCCACGGCGCTGGTGGTCGATGCCGCCAACAAAGTTGAGCAGCGTACCGTGGAAACCGGCGACACCTACGGCGATAAATGGCTGGTGCTGAGCGGCCTGAAAGCGGGCGACAAGCTGATTGTCGAAGGCACCGGTAAAGTGGCCCCCGGACAGACAGTGAAGGCCGTCGCCGTCAACAATAACGGAGGCAACGCCTGATGTTCTCCCGTTTCTTCGTGCGTCGCCCGGTCTTTGCCTGGGTGATCGCCATTCTGATTATGCTCGCCGGGGTGCTGGCGATCCGCACACTGCCGGTAGGCCAGTACCCGGACGTCGCCCCGCCGGCGGTGAAAATCTCCGCCACCTATACCGGGGCGTCCGCCGAAACCCTGGAGAACAGCGTCACCCAGGTCATCGAGCAGCAGCTCACCGGCCTCGACCATCTGCTCTACTTCAGCTCCACCAGCAGCTCCGACGGCTCGGTCAGCATCACCGTCACCTTTGAGCAGGGGACCGACCCGGACACCGCCCAGGTGCAGGTACAAAACAAAGTGCAGCAGGCGGAATCGCGGCTGCCGAGCGAAGTCCAGCAGTCCGGCGTAACGGTGGAAAAATCGCAGAGCAGCTTTCTGCTGATCCTTGCGGTGTATGACAAAACCAACCGCGCCACCAGCTCCGATATCTCCGACTGGCTGGTCAGCAATATGCAGGACCCGCTGGCGCGCGTGGAGGGCGTCGGCAGCCTGCAGGTATTCGGCGCCGAATACGCGATGCGCGTCTGGATGGACCCGACCAAACTCGCCTCCTACTCGCTGATGCCTTCCGACGTCCAGTCGGCGATTGAGGCGCAGAACGTGCAGGTTTCCGCCGGTAAAATCGGCGCGCTACCGTCGTCCAATGCCCAGCAATTAACCGCCACCGTGCGCGCGCAGTCCCGGCTGCAAACCCCTGACCAGTTCAAAGCGATCATCGTGAAAAGCCAGGCCGACGGCTCGGTAGTACGCCTGAGCGATGTCGCGCGGGTGGAGATGGGTAGCGAGGATTACACCGCCACCGCCAATCTGAACGGCCACCCGGCCGCCGGGATCGCGGTGATGATGGCCCCCGGCGCCAACGCGCTGGACACCGCGACGCTGGTGAAAAGCAAAATCGCCGAATTCCAGCGTCAGATGCCGCAGGGTTACGATATTGCCTATCCGAAGGACAGCACCGAGTTCATCAAAATCTCGGTCGAGGACGTGATTCAGACCCTGTTCGAAGCGATTATCCTCGTCGTCTGCGTGATGTATCTGTTCCTGCAGAACTTCCGCGCGACGCTCATTCCGGCGGTAGCGGTGCCGGTGGTGCTGCTTGGCACCTTCGGCGTGCTGGCCCTGTTCGGCTACTCGATTAACACCCTGACGCTGTTCGCCATGGTGCTAGCGATCGGCCTGCTGGTGGATGACGCCATCGTGGTGGTGGAGAACGTCGAGCGCATTATGCGCGACGAAGGGCTCCCCGCTCGCGAAGCCACCGAAAAATCGATGGGCGAAATCTCCGGCGCGCTGGTGGCGATTGCCCTGGTGCTGTCGGCGGTGTTCCTGCCGATGGCCTTCTTCGGCGGTTCGACTGGGGTCATCTATCGCCAGTTCTCGGTAACCATTATCTCGGCGATGATGCTGTCGGTAGTGGTAGCGCTGACCCTCACCCCGGCGCTGTGCGGCGCGCTGCTCAGCCACTCCAAACCGCACACCAAAGGGTTCTTCGGCGCCTTTAACCGCCTGTGGGGATACCGATGTCATTTTCACCGTCGACGGCTTCAGCTTTAGCGGCAGCGGGCAGAACGCCGGGATGGCCTTCGTGTCGCTGAAAAACTGGTCGCAGCGCAAAGGGGACGACAACACCGCCCAGGCCATCGCCCTGCGCGCCACCAAAGAGCTGGGGACGATCCGCGACGCCACCCTCTTCGCCATGACCCCGCCGTCGGTAGACGGTCTCGGGCAGAGCAACGGCTTCACCTTCGAACTGATGGCCAGCGGCGGTACCGACCGTGACAGCCTGATGAAGCTGCGCAGCCAGCTGCTGGCGGCCGCCAACCAGAGCAGCGAACTGCAGTCGGTGCGCGCTAACGACCTGCCGCAGATGCCGCAGCTGCAGGTGGATATCGACAGCAACAAAGCCGTCTCGCTGGGGCTGTCGCTGAGCGACGTGACCGATACGCTCTCCAGCGCCTGGGGCGGTACCTACGTGAATGACTTTATCGATCGCGGCCGGGTGAAAAAGGTCTATATCCAGGGCGAAAGCGACGCGCGCGCGGTGCCGTCGGACCTTGGCAAATGGTTCGTTCGCGGCAGCGATAACAGCATGACGCCGTTCTCCGCCTTCGCCACCACCCACTGGCAATACGGCCCGGAAAGCCTGGTGCGCTACAACGGCTCCGCCGCCTTTGAGATCCAGGGCGAAAACGCCGCCGGCTTCAGCTCCGGCGCGGCGATGGACAAGATGGAAAAGCTGGCCGACAGCCTGCCGGCGGGCTCCACCTGGGCGTGGAGCGGCATTTCGCTGCAGGAAAAGCTGGCCAGCGGCCAGGCGATGAGCCTGTACGCCATCTCGATTCTGGTGGTGTTCCTGTGCCTGGCGGCGCTGTATGAGAGCTGGTCGGTGCCGTTCTCGGTGATCATGGTCATCCCGCTCGGCCTGCTTGGCGCGGCGCTGGCGGCGACGCTGCGCGGCTTAAGCAACGACGTCTACTTCCAGGTGGCGCTGCTGACCACCATCGGCCTGTCGTCGAAAAACGCCATCCTGATCGTGGAGTTCGCTGAATCCGCCGTGGATGAGGGGTATTCGCTCTCCCGGGCGGCGATCCGCGCCGCGCAGACTCGCCTGCGCCCGATTGTCATGACCTCGCTGGCGTTTATCGCCGGGGTGCTGCCGCTGGCCATCGCCACCGGCGCCGGAGCCAACAGCCGCGTGGCGATCGGCACCGGGATTATCGGCGGCACCCTGACGGCCACCCTGCTGGCGGTGTTCTTCGTACCGCTGTTCTTCGTGCTGGTGAAGCGTCTCTTCACCCGCCAACGTCCTTCTCAGGAGTAAGGTATGTTTCGTTTAAGTTTTATGTTTATCGCGCTCCTGACCGCGGGCTGCGTCTCGCTTGACCCGCATTATGATCGCCCGGCCGCGCCGGTGCCGGCCACCCTGCCCGGGGCGCACGGCGAATCGACGGCGGTGGTCGGCGACTGGCAGAAAGTGGTCAATGACGCGCGGCTGAAAAAAGTGGTCAGCATCGCGCTGAACAGCAACCGCGATGTGCAAAAGGCGCTAGCCGATATCGAGGCCGCGCGCGCCCAGTATGGCGAAACGCGGGCATCGCTGTTTCCCACCGTTGATGCCGAACTGAGCCACACCCGCAGCAAAACGGTGGCCAGCGGCCTGAGCTCCGCTTCACAGGCCGACGGCGCGGTCTCCAGCTTCGAACTGGACTTGTTCGGCAAGAACCAGAGCCTGTCGCGCGCGGCGCGCGAAACCTGGCTTGCCAGCGAATTCACCGCGCAGAATACCCGGCTGACGATGATTGCCGATTTGACCACCGCCTGGGTGACGCTGGCGACGGATAACAGCAATCTGGCGCTGGCGCAGCAGACGATGGACAGCGCGGCAAACTCGCGCAACATCGTCGCCCGCCAGATGGCGGTTGGCACCGCCTCCGCGGGTGATTTAAGCTCGGCGGAAAGCGTCTATCAGCAGGCGCGCGCCAGCGTCGCCAGCTATCGCACGCTGGTGGCGCAGGATAAAAACGCCATTAACCTGCTGGCGGGGGAAACCGTGCCGGAGAGCCTGCTGCCCGGCACTCTCGAGAGTCTCGGGGATAACAGCATCGCGCTGGTGCCGGCGGGCGTGTCGTCGTCGGTGCTGCTGCGTCGGCCGGACATTCAGGAAGCGGAGCACAATCTGAAGAGCGCCAATGCCGATATCGGCGCGGCGCGGGCGAACTTCTTCCCGTCGATTTCCCTGACCGCCAGCGCCGGGGTCGGCAGCGACTCGCTGTCGTCGCTATTCAGCCACGGGATGCAGGTGTGGTCGTTCGCCCCCTCCATCAGCCTGCCGCTGTTCACCGGCGGCAGCAACCTGGCGCAGCTGCGCTATGCGGAAGCGGAGAAAAAGGGGCTGATCGCCACCTACGAGAAATCGATTCAGAGCGCCGGCCTGCTGTCGGGTATCGGCCCGCTGTGCACGGATTTTTATCTGCCGGCGCTGCCGGAGATCACTCAGCAGCTGCAGGCCACCAGCACCCAGACCCAGCTGTCGCTGACCGCCGCGCTGATTGGCCTCGGCCTGGGTCAGCTGTTTTTCGGCCCGCTGAGCGACCACATTGGCCGCCTGAAACCGCTGGCGCTGTCGCTGCTGCTGTTTATCTTCTCTTCGGCGATGTGCGCCCTGACCCGCGATATCAACATGCTGATTGTCTGGCGCTTTTTACAAGGCTTTGCCGGCGCCGGCGGCTCGGTGCTGTCGCGATCCATCGCCCGCGATAAATACCAGGGCACCCTGCTGACCCAGTTTTTCGCCCTGCTGATGACCGTGAACGGCATTGCGCCGGTGCTGTCCCCGGTGCTGGGCGGCTACGTCATCACCGCCTTCGACTGGCGAATTCTCTTCTGGACGATGGCCGCCATTGGCGGCGTGCTGCTGGTGATGAGCCTGGCGATCCTGCGGGAAACGCGCCCGGCCACAGCGGCGCATGCCAGCCGCCAACGGCCCGGCCAGCCGGTGCTGAAAAATCGCCGCTTTCTGCGCTTCTGCCTGATCCAGGCCTTTATGATGGCCGGGCTGTTCTCCTACATCGGCTCTTCTTCCTTCGTGATGCAGAGCGAATACGGCATGAGCGCCATGCAGTTCAGTCTGCTGTTCGGTCTGAACGGTATCGGGCTGATCATCGCCGCGATGTTCTTTTCCCGTCTGGCGCGCCGCTTTAGCGCCGAAAGCCTGCTGCGCGGCGGCCTGACGCTGGCCGTGAGCTGTGCGGCGATCATGCTGCTGTTTGCCTGGCTGCATCTGCCGGTGCTGGCGCTGGTCGGCCTGTTCTTTACCGTGTCGCTGATGAGCGGCATCAGCACCGTCGCCGGCGCGGAGGCGATGAGCGCCGTCGACGCCGCGCAGTCCGGGACCGCGTCCGCGCTGATGGGCACCCTGATGTTTGTCTTCGGCGGCATCGCCGCGCCGCTGGCGGGTCTCGGCGGCGAAACGATGCTGAAAATGAGCCTCGCGATGGCCATCTGCTACCTGCTGGCGCTGCTGCTGGGCCTCAGCAAACCGCGCGACGCACGCTAATCTCCTGCTGCGGTAATAAAATATTCCAGATTTATTACCGCACTATTTCCCGCCATATCTACCATTCTCGTATTATTCTCCACGTACTAATCGTGATACTCTTCACAGGCAAGGAATAAATAATTCCTTATACTGCGCGCCACTGAGAATAACGAGGTTTCTATGAGTATCGACCTGAGCAAACTGCTGACCGAGCGACGTAACGCCAACAGCGCCAACATTGACACCCTCTCCACCCTCGAGATGCTGACGGTGATAAACCAGGAAGACCAGCAGGTAGCCCAGGCGATAACGCCCTATCTGCCGCAGATTGCCGAGGTGGTGGATAAGGTCGCGGCGGCGCTGCAGGCCGGTGGCCGCTTGATTTACATTGGCGCGGGTACCTCAGGGCGTCTGGGGATCCTCGATGCCAGTGAATGCCCACCGACCTTCGGCACCCGCCCGGAGCAGGTGGTGGGTATCATCGCCGGGGGACATAAAGCGATTCTCAGCGCCGTGGAAAACGTGGAAGACAACAAAGCGCAGGGGGCGATGGATCTGCAGAACCTGAACTTCAGCAACCGCGATGTGCTGGTGGGGCTGGCGGCCAGCGGACGCACGCCGTACGTCATTGGCGCCATGGAATACGCCCATAGTCAGAATGCCTTTGTCGCCATCGTCAGCTGTAACCCGCATGGCGAAATGGCCCAGCTGGCGGACGTGGCGATCACCCCGTTGGTCGGCCCGGAAGTGGTCACTGGCTCTACCCGCCTGAAAGCCGGCACCGCGCAGAAGCTGGTGCTGAACATGATCTCCACCGGGGCGATGATCCGCGTCGGCAAGGTGTACAGCAACCTGATGGTCGACGTCGAAGCGACCAACGCCAAGCTGATTGAGCGCCAGGTCTCTATCGTGATGGAGGCTACCGACTGCGATCGCGCCACCGCCCAGAAGGCGCTGGAGGCCTGCGGCCGCCACTGTAAAACGGCGATCGTGATGGTGCTGGCGGACTTAAGCGCCGCAGAGGCGCAGTCGCTGCTGGCGAAAAACAACGGCTATATCCGCAAGGCGCTCAGCAACACCTGAGCGCCGACAGACAGGTAACGGGCAATGGCAAAAATAACGAAAGAGATGATAGCGCGGATCCTCGCCCACGTGGGCGGCGCCGCAAACGTCGCGCAGGCGGGCAACTGCATGACGCGCCTGCGCTTGACCCTGCGCGATGAAAGTCTGGCCGACAGCGCCGCCATCCGCCAGATTGACGGCGTGATGGGGGTGATCGTCAGCGACGAGCAGTTCCAGGTGGTGCTCGGCCCCGGCAAGGCGCAAACCGCCGCCGAAATGATGAACGGCCTGCTGGAGGCGGCGCCCGCCGCCGCGCCGACGCTGGCCGACGTCGCGGCGGAGAAAAAGCAGGCGCTGAAGGGCAGGCAGACCAGCGCGGTGCAGAAGTTTCTCGCCAAATTCGCCACCATCTTTACGCCGCTGATCCCCGGCTTTATCGCCGTCGGGCTGCTGCTGGGCTTCGCCACCCTGGCGGAACAGGTTTTCGTACTGGAGAACGCCCATCCGAACGCCAGCCTGGTGGCGCTGATTGGCTATATGAAGGTCTTCAGCAAAGGGATGTTCACCTTTCTGAGTATCCTGATTGGCTATAACGCGCAGAAGGCGTTCGGCGGCTCCGGCGTGAACGGCGCGATTATCGCCTCGCTGTTCGTGCTGGGCTACAACCCGGAGGCAACTAGCGGCTTCTACGCCGGCATTTCCACCTTCTTCGGCCATGGCATCGATCCGCGCGGCAATATCATCGGCGTACTGATCGCCGCTATCCTTGGCGCGTGGGTTGAACGCCAGGTGCGGCGGGTGATGCCGGCCAACCTCGATATGATCCTCACTTCGGCGGTGACGCTGCTGATCATGGGCGCGGTGACCTTTACGGTGATCATGCCGATTGGCGGCTGGTTGTTTACCGGCATGTCGTGGCTGTTCTTGCATCTTAACGGCAACCCGTTTGGCTCGGCGGTGCTGGCCGGCCTGTTCCTGCTGGCGGTGATGTTCGGCGTCCATCAGGGGTTTGTCCCGGTCTATTTTGCGCTGGTGGACGCCCAGGGCTTTAACTCGCTGTTCCCGATCCTGGCGATGGCCGGGGCCGGGCAGGTGGGGGCGGCGCTGGCGCTGTTCTGGCGGGCGAAGCGCGATTCGCTGCTGCGAACCCAGATTAAAGGGGCGATTATTCCGGGCTTCCTCGGGATTGGCGAGCCGCTGATCTACGGCGTCACCCTGCCGCGGATGAAGCCGTTTGTCACCGCCTGCCTCGGCGGCGCCTGTGGCGGGTTCTTCGTCGGACTGATCGCCTGGCTGGGGCTGCCGGTCGGCCTGAACACGGTGTTCGGCCCGTCCGGTCTGGTGGCGCTGCCGCTGATGACCTCCGGCAGCGGAATTTACGCCGGGATGGCGGTCTACGCCGGTGGGCTGGCGGTCTCCTACCTGTGCGGCTTTGTCCTCACCTGGCTGTTCGGCAGTAAAAATGTCGATTTAAGCTAGAACGCGACTATCGGTTAATGCCCGGCGGCGGCTTCGCCTTACCGGGCCTGCAAAATAGTTACGCCGCCGCGCCCGACTACCATTTCCTGCCCCGCCGCCCGGGCGCGCGCATGCTATGATTCCCCTTTGTCATATTTCGCTTGAGGAAAAGATGGGCTCCAGCAAAAAAGGGATGCTGAACGTACTGATTGCCGCCGTGCTGTGGGGCAGTTCCGGGGTGTGTGCGCAATTTATTATGCAGGAAAGCCAGATGTCGTCGCCGTTTCTGACCATGACGCGTCTGCTGTTCGCCGGGCTGATCCTGCTGATGCTCGGCTTTGTTCACGGCGACCGCATTTTCCGCGTGCTGCAAAACCGCCGCGACGCCTTAAGCCTGCTGTTTTTCTCGCTGTTTGGCGCGCTAACCGTGCAGTTCACCTTTCTGATGACCATTGAAAAATCCAATGCCGCCACGGCCACGGTGCTGCAGTTTCTGTCGCCGACGATCATCGTCGCCTGGTTCGCCCTCGCCCGCAAAGCGCGTCCCACTCCGCTGGTGCTGGGGGCTATCTGCACCTCGCTGGCGGGCACCTTTCTGCTGGTGACCCACGGCAACCCAACGACGCTGTCGATTTCGCCGGCGGCGCTGTTCTGGGGGATCGCCTCGGCGTTTGCCGCCGCCTTTTATACCACCTATCCTTCAACGCTGATTGCCCGCTACGGGACGCTGCCCATCGTCGGCTGGAGCATGCTGTTCGGCGGCGCGATGCTATTGCCGTTTTACGGCGGCCAGGGCACCGATTTTGTGGTTAACGGCAGCCTGCTGTTAGCTTTTTTCTACCTGGTGGTGATCGGTACTTCGCTGACCTTCAGCCTCTATCTCAACGGCGCGCAGAAGATTGGCGGCGCAAAGGCCGGGATCCTCAGCTGCGCCGAACCGCTGAGCAGCGCCCTGCTGTCGCTCCTGCTGCTGGGGATCACCTTCACGCTGCCGGACTGGCTGGGCACTCTGCTGATCCTCGCGTCGGTGGTGCTGATCGCCATCGACTCGCGGCGGCGGGTGAGAGCCGCCTGAGCAGGCGATAAAAAGCGCATTTTCAATAAGTTAAACTGACCACTATTTGCGTGTTTTCCCGCCTGCGCATATAGTTGACGGAAGCGATTACGGAAGGAGAAGCCTGATGAAAGCATGTTGGATGGTATGCCTGGTCACCGCCCTGAGCGCCACGTCGGCGTGGGCCGAATCACCGCTGCAAAGCCTGCAGTTCGAGCAGCAAAAACAGCAGGTGCTCAAAGCGGTGAAGGAAAAATGCGCGCCAGCAAGCCACCTCAGCGACAACGATTTTGCCAATAAAGTGCTGGCGACCGACGGTAACAAGAACGCGGTCCGCGAAGCAACGCTGGCGAAGGAGCGCAATAACCAGAAAAGCTACCAGGCCGCAATCGACAAAATCGTCTGTCCGGCCAAATAGCGGTTATTTCAGCCTCGCGACCAGCGTTTTCCAGTCAAACGGCATAAGCTGCCTGTAGCTCAGGCTACGGGCGGCCATCTGCTCCGGCAGCTGGCGCTGGCTTTTCGCGATCGCCTCGCTCATTATCCCGGCGCTCCCCACGTCACGCAGGGTTTTCACCACCTCTTCCATCTCTTCGCTGCGCCGAATGCCATGTTCCGCCACCCGGCTGATCAGATAGTCGGGGAACGCGCCTGTCCAGCCCAGAGAGGGAAAACTATGATGCAAGGAGCTAAGCACCTCCTCCTCAACGCCGTATTCACGAGCCGCGAACAGGCATTCTGTGGTAAGCGCTTCAAGACCTTTGATCATCACGCTACGGCACATTTTTATCGCCGACACCTGGCCCACCGTACTGGCGCCATAGCGGGCATTCAGCCCCAGCCCCTGCAGACGCGGCGCGATCGCCTCCGCCTGCGGCCCACCGATCAATAACGGTGTCTGCAATCGGGCCGGCGGTACCGGCGCCATCACCGCGACATCAATGTAGGCGCCCGGCAGAAAATGTTCAGCCGCCTGCCGTTTCGTCTCCGGCGCCACGGAGTTGAGATCGAGGAAATATTGTCCCGGCTGCAGCAGCGCGGCCGCCTGCTGCGCCACCTTTAGCGCCTCACCGGCGGTCACAGTAGAAAAAACCAGCGTGGCCCCCTCCAGCGCCTGCGCCAGCGAATTTCCCACCTGAACGCGCGAATCACGGGCTTTTTTGCCCATCGCCTCTCGCTCCGGGCCATTGAGCTTGCAATCCCAAATGGTCACCGCATGCTCACGGGCCAGATCCGCCGCCAGAATGCCACCCGCCTCGCCAAAACCAATAAACGCGATTGTCATCATCACTCCTCACGCGGCCAGACGCGGGCCGGAATAAAAACCTCGCCAGCAAACAGCAGTCGCGCCGTGCGTAACAGGCCGCAGCCAGCCAGGGCGCCGTCAGCATCAAGCTGAAGCGTCACGCTAAATTCGCCTGTCGGATGCTCGACGCTGAGCAGCGGCGTATCGCCTGGCGCTACCTGCGCCAGGCCCTGCGCGACAGAGCCGGGGAGCAGACAAGCGCTGGCCACGCTCACCGCGCCAAATACGCCGATCGACGCGTGGCAGCGGTGGGGGATAAAGGTGCGGCTGCTGATGGCGCCGCCGTGTCGCGGCTCGGCGATCAGGGTCATCTTGGGCACCGTGCGCTGGCTGACGTCGCCAAGCTGCATCAGCGGCCCGGCCTGCAGGCGAATCGACTCCAGGCGACGTTTAAGCGCGTCGTCATTATCCAGCTGTTCGCGCGTCTCATAGCCGGTGCAACCGAGGTCGCACGCGCGCAGCAGGATCACCGGCATTCCGTTATCGATGCAGGTCACCTCGACGCCGTCAAAACGATCACGAACCCGGCCGGTCGGCAGCAGGGCCCCGCAGCTGGAGCCGGCGACATCAAGAAAATGGAGCAGGATCGGGCTGGCGCTGCCCGGCACGCCATCGATACGACTCTCGCCGGCGTAGTCGACCCCGTCGGCATCGCAGGGGATCTCTGCCACCGCCAGTTGCCCCGTGTTCTCCATATAAATACGCACCCGAGTGAGCGGCGCATCGTGGCGAACCAGACCACGCTCGATGGCGAAAGGGCCAACGGCGGCAAGAATATTGCCGCAGTTTTGGCCGTAATCCACGGTGGCCGCCGCCACGTTCACCTGGGCAAACAGATAGTCCACATCGGCGTCAGGCCGTGCGGAGCGGCGGATAATCGCCACTTGTAAATATCCAGCCCCAGCTCGCCATTGCGCATCCGCTCACGTTTCGCAAGCTCATTGCTCATGCGGGCTTCCGCTTTATGGAGCACATCACGGACCCGGGCGTGAGGCAGCACCACGACGCCATCGTCGTCGGCCACCACGACATCGCCCGGCTGTACAAGCTGACCTGCGCATATCACCGGGACGTTAACCGAACCGAGGCTCTCTTTCACCGTCCCCTGGGCATAAACCTGGCGGGACCAGACGGCGAATCCCATTTCCCGCAACGTTTGCGAATCACGAATGCCGATATCGCCCACCAGCCCGACCACGCCGCGCGATTGGAGAGACGTCGCCAGTAGATCGCCGAAGAAGCCATCGCCGCACGGCGAGGTCGGGGCCACCACCAGAATATCGCCGGCGCGGCACTGCTCGACCGCCACATGAAACATCCAGTTGTCGCCAGGCGTCACCAGCACGGTTACCGCGTTGCCCGCCCGGCTAACGCCCTGCTGAATCGGACGGATTGCCGGCCCCATCAGCCCCTGACGATCCCAGGCTTCATGGAGCGTCGCCACCCCGGCCGCCTCACAGCGGCGCAAAACCGCCTCGTCATGGCGCGGCAGGTGGCGGATCACAAGGCCTTTTTTATTTAACAGGTTCATGCCAGGTTCTCCGTTACGCGGGGGAAGATGCTCTGGAAGGCTTCGCCGTGAACGATATCGCGCGCGGCCGTGATGCCGATATTGCGCTTGGCCTGCACCCCGCGCTGCAGCGCCACGCGGGTGTAGTATTCCCACAGATGCTCCTGACCCTGCATGCACTGAATGGCCTGATACTTTTTCTCCCAGACGGCGGTGATGTCCAGCAACACATCGGGTTTCCAGTTGCACTGCTCCGGCTGGTGCGGTTCGAAACAGTAAACCGGGGGAGCAGCGACAATTTTCTCACCGGGGCGATAGCCCTCTGCCTGGGCGATAATCCGCGCTTCCTGCGCCAGATGGGAGGCCAGGGGGTGATCGTAGTTATAGGGATCCTGCAGGGAGTGCGTCAGGACAAAGTGGGGCTGGATACGGCGATACACATCCGCCAGACGAAATAGCGTCTCTTTATCGGCGCGCAGCGGATAGTCGCCGATATCAAAGAATTCGACGCTGGCGCCCAGGATCGCGGCGGCGGCCTGCGCCTCTTCGCGACGCACCTGCTTCACCGCCTCCTCGGTCATGTTGCCTTTACGCCACAGTTTGGCGGACTCGCCGCGCTCGCCAAAGGATAAACAGACCACATGGACCTGATAGCCCTGCAGGGCATGCAGCGCTATCGCACCGCCCGCGCGCCAGACGAAATCGGCCGAGTGGGCGCTGACGACAAGGGCACTTTTTTCGCTAACCGGATGAGACATGATGGCTTCCTCTGTTGTTTTTTTCAGCTTGTCATGTCCCGTCGTGGGGAGGTAATTCGTTAACTTGCGAAGGCTATGATTTTTATTTATGTTGTCGTCTCACTCACTTTTTCAGGCCTGACGAACAATGCTAAAGAGAAAGCACGATAAAATTATAAATATCATGCAGCTGCGCTTTTTCTGTCAGGTCGCGCTGCGCGGTAGCGTCTCACGCGCGGCCGATGACTTATTCCGCACGCAGTCAGCGATAACCCGGGCTATTCGCGATCTTGAAGCCGCGTTGAACGTCACGCTGTTCGAACGCCATTACAGCGGCATGGTGCCCACCGAGTATGGCAAGTGCATCCTGCCGCGCGCCCGGCGGGCGATTGACGACCTGCAGGCCATCCCGGCGCTGCTGCAGAAGCACCATACCCGCAGCAGCGGCCCGCTGGCGGACGCCGGCTGGCTGTTCAATACCCGCCGCTTAGCCATTTTTATTCAGCTCTATCACGTCAACCATACCCAAACCGTCGCGCAACAGTTGGGGATCACTCAGCCGGCGGTCAGTGCCGCGCTGAAGGTCCTGGAAAAAGGAGCGGATTCGGCGCTATTTCGCCGGACGCCAGAGGGGGTGCGTCCCACGCCTGCCGCAGAGCTACTCTATCCCCCGGTGAGCAGAGCGCTCAACGAGCTGGAAAACATCTGGAGCGATCTCGCTGCCCGTCGCGGGGTGTTGGAGGGCACCGTGCGCATTGGCGCCCTGCCGCTGAGCCGGACCCGGCTACTGCCCTCCGCCATCGCCGCCTTTCTGGCCCAGCACCCGGGCATCACCCTCATGACCAATGAAAGCCCGTATGAGTCGCTGGTCGCCGATATGCGGGCAGGTAATATCGATTTTATTATCGGCGCCCTGCGCCAGGATGAAGATCTCCCGGACCTCTGTAGCGAAGCGTTATTCGAAGAGGATATGTTGATTTTACTGCGTAATAACCACCCGCTGCTGCGCCATCCGGACCCGCGAAGCCAGCTGGCGACAGCGCAATGGGTGCTGCCGCGCGCCAACGCGCCGGCGCGCAATTTGCTGGATAAGGCGTTTGTCACCCTGGGGCTGCCGCTGCCCCAGCCGACGGTGGAGACCGGGGATGCGGCGATGGTGCGAGGATTGCTGCAGGGCTCCGACATGCTGGCGGCGGTCTCCGCCAGCCAGATGCGTTTTGAAACTGACAATGGGCTGCTCAGCGTGTTGCCGGTTCCCCTGCCCGATACCACCCGGCGTATCGGGCTGACGTTTCGCGCAGGCAGCCTGCCCTCCCCGGCGACGCAGGCGCTGTTGCGTTTTATTTATCAGCAGGTTCAGGACGGGGCCGTTTAACGTTTACCCGCCACCGAATAGGTTACCTGCTGGTTGCGCGTTTGCTGAAACGCCTCCAGCGTCTGCCCGCGCATCGCGGCGTAAATATGCAGGTTGGATACGCCGACCACCGCGCCCATTTTCTCCAGCAGGAAGAAGCTGGCGCCATATTGAATTAATCCCCGCCAGTCGCGCGCGTTGAGCAACTGCTGTTCCTCCTCACTCAGTCCGGCTTCGGCATAAAGCGACTGAGGCGACTGCAGAAAACGTTCACGCCAGGCAGGCTCAATCAGCCGATGCAGGAAACGGTTAAGCCGCAAGCCATTCAGGCTGCGCTCGTGGGTAAAAGGATAGGTTCCCGGCAGTTTCTCCACCCCGGCCAGCTGCTGCGCCATATGCTGGCGATGGCGCGTCAGGGTATCGACGGGGGGCAGGCGCGCATTGTTCTCAAGGATCAGCGTGGCGATACCGGTCATCGAGGGCAGGTAATAGTCGCGCCAGGTTTCGGTGACATTGGCTGATAGCGCGCCGCGCATCACCAGCCACATGATCACTTCGGACCCCTCCATCCCCCCCAGCTCGGCATATTCGCCAAGGGTCATTTCGGTAAGCTTTTCCGGGTCATTAACCAGCATATCAACAAACTGGGCATCCCAGTCGGGATTATTAAATCCGCAGCGCTCGCCATGAACCTGATGCGAGAGCCCGCCGGTCGCGACAATCGCCACATTGATATCTTCCGGGAAGCTTTCAATCGCCCGGCGCAGCGCCTGGCCGAGTTTGTAACAACGGCGCGCGCTTGGTACCGGAAATTGCAGCACGCCGATCTGTAACGGGATCACCGCCGTCGGCCACCCCTGCGCTTCATCCCAGGGCAACAGCGCCGAAAGCGGCGAGAAAAGGCCGTGGTCGAGCTTTTTATCCATAAAGAACGACATATCAAACTCGTCGGCCATCAGGCTGGCGCCAATGTGCCTTGAGAGCGCCGCGTTGCCCTGGACCGGCGGCAGACAGCGCGGTCCGCCGCCCTCATCGGCAACGTCATATTGACTATCGATTCCCAGCGTAAAAGTCGAATAGTGATCGAAGAAAAAGGCGGTCACATGGTCATTAAAGATGTACACCAGCGCATCCGGTTTTTTCTCCTCCAACCAGCGCTGCAGCGGTTCGAAGCTCTGGAAGATCGGCGCCCACGCCGGATCCTGCTGTTTATGATGATCGACCGCGAAGCCGATAGTCGGGGTATGAGAGACGGCGATACCGCCGAGAATGTTAGCCATCAGATAACTCCACTTATCGGTGTTCGAGGGGGGATGACAAAGCGTCAAGTTCTGCCTCTGTGAGTCGAGGCTTAGCGTGATTCATACGGTGCAACAAAATACAGATCCCCGCCAGGCAGGCCGGCAGCGCAAGCACCAAAAAGATCGACGAGTGTCCCGGCACGGCCAGCATCAGCATCCCGCCCAGCGTGGAGCTGAGGATAGCCCCGGTACGGCCGATACCATGCATCCAGCTGACTCCGGTAGCGCGGATCTCGGTTTGATAATAGGCGGGCGAATAGGCCTGCAGACCGTTCTGCGCGCCGTTAATGCACATCCCGCTGATAAAAATCAGCACCGACAGCGCCGCCGAACCGAAATCCATTACCCCCTGGGACAACAGGCACAGACAGCCGAGGAAATAGGTTGCCGCAATCACGGCTTTCGCCGAAGCGCGATCCATCAGCATACCGACAAGGATCCCGCCCAGCGGGCCGCCGAGCTGGAACAAGCCGGTCATCATCGCCGCCTGCTGCAGCGACAGCCCGCCGGAGCGGAGAATGGTTGGCAGCCAGCCGTTCAGCAGGTAAATCACGAACAGCCCCATAAAATAGGTTAACCACAGCGCTATCGTGCCGCGGGCATAGCCATGCCGGAACAGCTGCGCCACTTTGCTGCTCCGCGTGATGGGCGGCGCATTCAGCTGGAAAACGGTTTCAGCCGTAAACTGGCCCCCAAGCCGGTTAAGCGCCCTGGCAATCTGCTCGCCCGGTAGTCGGCGCGCCACCATGTTCATCGCCGACTCTGGCAACATCACGATCATAAAGGGGAGCACCACGAGCGGCAGCACGCCGCCAAAAACCAGCGCCGAGTGCCAGCTGTAATGCGATAACAAACCGGCGGCGATAAAGCCGCCGAGGCCGGAACCCACGTTAAAACCGCTGTACATCAGGGTGATCATCACCCCTTTACGCCGCTCCGGCATATATTCCGCCACCAGCGTGACGCAGTTGGGCATTACGGCGCCAAGGCCAAGGCCGGTGAGAAAACGCATCAGCGCCAGCTGCGTCGGGCTTTGCGCCACGGCGCCGGCCAGGCTGAACAGCGCAAACAGCGCCACCGACCAGAGTAAAATTCGCTTTCGGCCGTAGCGGTCAGAAAGCGGACCCGCTACCAGGGCGCCAATGGCGACGCCGAACATGGCCGCCCCAAGAATCGGCCCCATTTCGGCCCGGCTGATGCCCCAGTCCTCGATGAGCGCCGGGGCGACAAAGCCCATCACCGCGGCGTCATACCCATCCAGCATAATGATGATGAAACAGAGCAGCAGCACGTTCCATTGAGAGCGCGAGACCGGGCGGGTATCTATCCACGCTTTCACATCGACAACGTTCGTGTGATTCATAGGGTGACTTCCTCAAGCAGGCGGTACGAATGTTCTGGTTAGTGTTTTTTGAGTGGAACTTTCGTACTCAACTTAAGGCAGGTCACGCAGGCTGTCCGGTTCGAAAATCCGGCGTCAGATATGAGTTTTATTTATAATGTGAGGGATACGACAAAAACCAGCCAGCAAAAAACCCGCAGCCAACGGCGGCGGGTCAGGGCAAGAGCAGCGTTTAGTGCTTCGGAATAATTAAATCGCCGCGCAGCGGGCTGCCGCCCGGGTTGTCCGTTTTCTCGGTCAGCCAGTTGACGATCCGCGATGCCATCGCGTCCATGGAATATTCAATCGCCGGGATAGTCGGGATACCGGGCAGCTGTAACGATCCGGCGAGGCTAAACACCATGACATTTTGCGGAACGGCGCGGTTAAACGCCTGCAGCTGCGGCACCACGCGCTGCGCCTGCTGTTCATCGCTCACCAGCAGCGCGTTAAAGTTCAGCGTCGTGGCGTTATTGACCAGCTCCTGCACCGCCACCGACGGCGACGTATTATCCAGAAACACCAGGTTGCGATTAAACGGCAAAAAGTTTTTTTCCAGCGCGTGCTTGTAGCCCAGCAGCACCTGGTCGGCAAAGCCGCTGCTCTGCGGATGAATCAGCGCAATCTGCCGTCTCCCCTGGCTAATCAGATAGTGACAGGCGGTTTCGGCGGCGAAAGCATGATCGAACTGAATACTGTTGTCGCCTTCGCTATCGAGGCAGTCCACCAGCACCACGTCCGGGCGGTTAATATTCAGAGGAAAACGCGCACCGATGATTAGCACGTTATCGCACAGCCCGCAGGTCAACTCCTCCAGAGAGTTCATCACGCCGTTGCTGGTGTTGGCGAAGCGCAGCAGCAGGTGTTTCTGGTGCTGGCTGAGCTGTTTTTCCAGGGCGTAGAGATAGCTGGTGGTTTGATTGATGTTGTCCTGGGCGCAGATGACGCCGATGCAGCCGGTGGACTGGCTGAGTAACGACTGGGCTATCATGTTTGGCCGGTAATTGAGCGCTTCCGCCGCCTGCAGCACCGCCTGACGACTGGCTTCCTTCACGCCACGTGAGCCGCTCAACACTCGCGACACCGTGGCTTTGGAAACCCCGGCAAGTCGTGAAACATCATTGATTGTCGACATCATTTTCCCCTGCGCGGGCGCCGCGTCCCGCCAAAATCCTGTAAACCTGAATCGCTTCAATTATGACCAGCGCAGTATATCCATTTCGCCATTTGTTTGGAAACCGATTTTCCATTTCAGCGCAAAACATCGCCAAATCGACAGAATAATGTGAGCGAAATCCAATAAATCCGCCCTATAAGCAGGAGATCTTGACCACTATCACAGTTCTGCTTTTTATAAATGGAAACCGGTTTCCGTCTGATATCAAATCACCCACGCAATAACTTTTTACATTTTGAGGATGGTCGTCGATGTACAAGATTATGCTGTGCTGCTCTGCCGGGATGTCCACCAGTCTGCTGGTCAGAAAGATGGTTGAGGCGGCGAATGAACGTGACCTGCCGGTGCAGATTGACGCCTATGGCGTTTCCGAATTTGACATGCAGTTTCCGCAGTATCAGGTGGTGTTGCTTGGCCCCCAGGTGAAATACATGTTGAAAACCCTGTCTGACAAAGCGGCTTCCCTGAACATTCCCGTTCAGCCCATCGATACGATGGACTACGGTATGCAGCGGGGAGACAACGTCCTGAATTATGCTCTGTCGCTGATCCCAGCGGCGCACTGAGAGGTGTTGAAATGAGTTCTCTGTATCAGTCCATGATTGCCGTGATCGAGCAATCTATTACTCCGCTGGCAGGACGCCTTGGGCAGCAGAAATACGTTATCGCTATCCGCGATGGCTTCACTGCCGCCTTGCCGTTTATGATCATCGGCTCTTTCATGCTGGTATTTATCTTTCCGCCGTTTTCACCCGATACCACCAACGGCTTTGCCCGCGGCTGGCTTGATTTCTCCCAGCACTACCGCGAACAGCTGATGCTGCCGTTTAACCTCAGCATGGGCGTGATGACCTTCTTTATCTCAGTCGGCATTGGCGCCAGCCTCGGTCGTCAGTTTCAGCTCGATCCGGTGATGTCCGGTCTGCTGGCGTTTATGGCTTTCCTGCTGGTCGCCGCACCCTATGCCGATGGCAAAATTTCCACTCAGTATCTGTCCGGTCAGGGCATTTTCACCGCGCTGATCACCGCCATCTACTCCACCCGCGTTTACGCGTGGCTGAAGCAAAACAACATTACGATTCGTCTGCCGAAAGAGGTCCCCACCGGCGTCGCCCGTTCGTTTGAAATCCTGATCCCGGTGCTGGTGGTTATTGCGACTCTGCATCCGCTGAATCTGTTTATCGAAGCGCAGACCGGGATGATCCTGCCGCAGGCGATCATGCATCTGCTGGAGCCGCTGGTTTCCGCCTCCGACTCGCTGCCGGCGATTTTGCTCTCTGTTCTGATGTGCCAGATTTTCTGGTTCGCCGGTATCCACGGCTCGCTGATTGTTACCGGCATTATGAACCCGTTCTGGATGGCCAACCTGTCGGCAAACCAGGCGGCGCTGGCGGCTGGCACGGTACTGCCGCACGTCTACCTGCAGGGCTTCTGGGATCACTATCTGCTGATTGGCGGCGTCGGTTCTACCCTGCCGCTGGCCTTCCTGCTGCTGCGTAGCCGGGCCACCCATCTGCGCACCATCGGCAAGATGGGCATCGTGCCGAGCTTCTTTAATATCAACGAGCCGATTCTCTTCGGAGCGCCGATCATCATGAACCCGATGATGTTTATCCCCTTCGTCTGCGTACCGATGGTCAACGCGGTGCTGGCTTACGGCGCGACGCGTCTTGGCTGGCTGAGCCAGGTGGTGTCGCTGACGCCGTGGACTACGCCGGCCCCAATTGGCGCGTCGTGGGCGGCTAACTGGACCCTGAGCCCGGTGGTGATGTGTCTCATCTGCATGGTGATGTCGGCGGTCATTTACCTGCCGTTCCTGCGCGCTTATGAACGTTCCTTAATGAAAACCGAAGTTGAGAAAGCCAAAAATAGCGTTCCGGTAGCAGAAACCGTTAGCTAATCCCTCTCCTTCCGGAGAGATAATAAGATGACAGCGTAATAATGCAGAAAATGGACTTTCACTGCATTATTAAATAATAAACACCTCAGGAATACACATGATTGAATTAGAAGATGCGGTAATGGAAATTATCGTTAATGCGGGACAGTCACGCTCATTATGTTTTGAAGCGCTGCATGCGGCCCGAACCGGAAATATCGACGAAGCGCGCTTACTCTTAAACGAGGCCGACGGCTACGCCCGCCGGGCGCATCAGATGCAGACCCAGCTCATCGGGCAGGATGCCGGTGAAGCGCGTCAGCCCATGACGCTGATTATGGTACATGCCCAGGATCATTTGATGAATTCGCTGCTGGCCCGCGAGTTCTCAGAAGAATTAATCCATCTGTACCAGCGTTAATTAATATGGAATAACGTTAGCGAGAATATTATTCTCCGGCGTCGCTGTACCCTAAAAAACAAATCAGCTTATTTTGGCTATTTATTCTAGCCAGAATGGGATGGTTATTATCTGAAATATATTAATTATTAAAGCGAGATAACCATGAATACTGTAAAAAAACTGCCTTTAGCCATGGCGGTTGTCGCCGCGCTGTGCCCAATTTCTGTCATGGCGCAAGAATTTACGCAGGAACAGATCGACGCCATCGTCGCCAAAGCCGTTGATAAAGCGCTGGCCGACCGCCAGGCGAAAATCGACGCCGCGG
>PPYF01267964.1_pt1 | contig 22129 bp, 15 predicted proteins | sample 1559871 | NCBI WGS metagenome assembly PPYF01 (sample SAMN08240021, study PRJNA423297) | Human gut metagenome, whole genome shotgun sequencing project.
CGCCGGTGGGGTGGCGGGCGTCCGTTTCGTGGGGCTGTCCGAGAATATGGAAAAGAGCGGATAGAGCAGCGCCACGAGCACCATGACGATGCTCAGGGCGACGAGCGCATCCTTCGCAAGCCCTTCCTCCGACCACGAAAAGAACAGGAGCAGGGCGGCGATTCCGCCGTACAGAGCCCGTCCCAGCGTCCGGGGCAACAGACCGGCAGGATTGATCCCGCGCCGCAGGCAGCAGAAGAACAGGGCGAAGAACGTCAGGAAGATGGAGAGGCACAACAGCGCGCCGCCCGTGTCGGCAATCAGAAAACGCGAGAGCAGGGCCAGATTGATGGCGAAGGCCCCGATCACAATGAACACGTCGGAGAACGTTGGCTTCGGCATTGTACACTCCTGCCGGACGGAAAACCTTCCCGTCGCGTTGCGGCTTCTTCCGCGTTTTCGAAAGGATGCCGGTTGCTGTAAAGGCCCTCCCCACGGTGGAAGGCTTGCGTTTCCCTGTTTGGGGTGGCTGTCGTGCCCTGAAGCGTTTTTCCTGCCCGCAGGATGGCCGTTGCGCTCCCCCGGAAAACACGGGGTTCCCCGAACGTCCCTTGATGGCCGTCCGCCTTCTTGATCCGCCCGGCTTCCGGGGCGCAACTTCATGCGGGAAAGGCTTCCCGTTTCCTGTCCGTCCTTCATGCCGGGTGGCGAGGGGGAAATGGAATCCGAAGGGCGTCACCGAAGGGACCGCAGCCGTTGCGCCGCAACCGGTCGCCTCGGCGCGTCCTCGACGCCTTGCGGGCATCGTACGCAACGCGATGCCTCCGGCGGGCAAGAGTGGCATTTTTGCGGAACCGGGCAGACGCCACCATCGTGATTTCTCCCCGGCGGGTCAAGGACGGAATCCTCGCCCGCCGGGGCATTCCCCGACACCCCCGCCACGGACAAGCAAACCGTCGGCGGAACCCTTGCCCGTCGGGGGCATTCCCGTTCTTGGTCTTTTGCGTCAGTTTTCCTTCGTTTTCCGCAGGTTGTTCACCTGACGGCAGATGCCCATGAGCATGTCCATTTCGTGCCGCCGCAGGCCGGATTTGCCGAGGAAGCGGCGCAAGGGCATCAGGAAGTAGTCGGGATTGTCGTCTTTCAGATAGTCGATGGCGAGGAGCGTTTCCTTGAGTTTCGCGTACAGAAGCGCCTGCTCCTCATGGGTGATGCGCCGCGACTGCTGCCCCGGGTCGTTGCCGAGGGCCGGTTGCGGGTCTTCGCGGCTGACGGCCTTCATGCATTCGTAGGTGAGGATCAGGATCGCCTGCGCGAGGTTCAGGGAAGAAGCCTCCCCGGCGGTGGGAATGGTCACGAGGCGCTGGCACTGCTCGATGTCGGCGTTGCTCAGGCCCCGATCCTCGCAGCCGAACACGATTGCCACCGGGCTGCCCTCATGGAGCAGGGGCGCGATTTCCGCCGCGGCCTGCTCCGGCGTGAGCAGGCCGCGGCGCCAGCCGCCCGTGCGGGCCGTGGTGCCGTAGGTCATGACGTTGGGGCCGAGGGCGTCGGCGAGGGACGGCTTCACCTCCACGGCGTCGAGGAGCGGTTCGCCCTTGGCGGTCGCCAGCGGGCGGGCCTTTTCCCTGTCCCACCATACGGGATTCACGAGCGTCAGGCGTCCACAGCCCGTATTGGCGCAGGCGCGGGCCGCCATGCCGATGTTTTCCGGGAACTTGGTTCCCACCATGATGATTTCGAGATGCCGCAGGGCATCCTGTGAGGCTTGCACAAGCATGATCACTTCCGGGGCGACAGGGTGGAAAGGGCCTGATCAAGCTGATTCGCGGTGTACAGGTCCCGGAGCACGACGGGGCTGTCGGCGAGCAGGCCCTTGGGGAAAATGGCCGTGACCGGGATGCTGACGCTGCCGATGGCGCGGAGCAGCGCCTGCGCTTCCGGATCGGGCCGGGTCAGGTCCACCTTGATGAGGCGCAGCCCGTAGCGTTCCCGAATGTCGTGCAGGCGCTTGGGCGTGAGCACGGTCTGTTCGAGGAACTTGCAGGACGGACACCAGTCCGCCGTGAATTCGACCATGAGCGGTTCCCGTTTCAGCAGCGAGCGGAAGGTGTCCGGCCGGAACGTCTCCCACGGGGCGGGTTCCGGGGCGGGCTGGACGCTCCACCAGATGGAGCCGCCTACCATAAGGAGCGCGAGCGCGCCCGTAAAGACCTTTTGCCGCCCCGAAGCCCGCAGGCCGCCCCATTGGCCCCATATCCACGCCGCCAGCGCGCAGACGAGCAGGGCCGCGAGCGCGGCGAGGCGTCGGGACTCGGGGAGGATGGACAGCAGATAGATCGCCGTGCCCATGAGGAAGAAGCCGACGAGCCGTTCCATGATGCCGGTCCACGCGCCCGGTTTGGGCAGGATGCGGGCCGCGCCGGGGCTGATCGCCAGCACCAGATAGGGCAGGGCCATGCCGAGGCCGGTTGCCGTGAACACCGCCACCACCACGGGCAGAGGCTGGAGCGCGGCCCAGCCGAGCACGCCGCCGAGAAGCGGGCCGCTGCACGGGGTCGCCAGCAGGGTCGCGACAAGGCCGGTCAGGTAGGCCTGCGATTTGGGATTGGAGGACGCGCCGACCTTGAAGTCGAGCACGGGCAGGGTGAACACGTCGAACAACGACAGGGAGAGCAGGAAGACGAGGATCAGCAGGCCGTATACAAGTCCGGTATTCTGGAACAGGCCGCCCCACGCCAGCCCGAGCGCGCCTACGCAGATCGCCAGCACGAGGAACCACGTCAGAATCCCGGCGGCGAACAGGATGTTGTGCTCGCGGAAGCGGGCGATGCGCTCGCGTTCCGAAGCGTAGCCCGAGGCGCTGAGCAGGGCGGAGATTTTCATGGTCAGCACGGGCAGCACGCAGGGCATGACGTTGAGGATCAGCCCCGCGAGCAGGCCGAGGAACAGGGCCGTGCCGAGAGCCGTCGGCTCCAGCGCGTCCTGCGGGAACCGGGGCGTGAAGCGCCATTCCGCGGGACTGGCGGCGGAAACGGCGGAAAGGCTCGTAATCGGCGTCAGCGCCGTTGCCGGGAGACTGCCGGGAACCGCCCCTCCCAATACGGTGGGCGCGGCGGGGACGGCGGATGTCGCGGCGGCGGATGCGGGGGACGGCTTGCCCATGTCCGCCTGAAGCGCGGAGGCGTCGAACGGCGGAAGCGTTTCGGGGATGTTCAGGTTGACGGCCCGCTGGATCGGGACGCAGTTCTTGCTGGAACAGAGCAGCATGGACAGGTCGGCGGTAAAGGCCCGTTGCCCCTCCGGCAGCGCGCCGAAGCGGATGACGACGGGGAACCGCCCGCCGTAGGCCATGATCCGTTTGGAGGGATCGAACGTGTCCTGCGCCGGTTCGCCCTTCGGATACTGGACGGTCGCTTCGGCGGGACCGCCCTGCGCGTCGCGGAGCGTGACGACGGTGGGGACGGCGGCGTCGGGGTCGAAGTGGGAATAGGTATGGTAGCCTTCCTGCGGCGTTACCCAGAGGACGGCGACGGGATTCCCGGCGCTCTGGGCGTATTCGACGTTCAGCGAGAACGGAAGTTCTTCGGCATGTGCCGGAACGGTAAGGAAAAAGCTAAAAAAAACGCACCATAAGAACAGTGTGAAGCGTGTCGTGTTTCTTTTCATGATGGGGACGCTATCGCTTTTTGGTTTTTTTTGCAAAAATTATGTTGACACCTCCCGCCGATTTGGTCTAAACGTCTTTTCACGCCGCAAGGCACGGGTCATTAGCTCAATTGGTAGAGCAGCTGACTCTTAATCAGTTGGTTCGGTGTTCAAGTCACCGATGGCCCACCAGCTTCAGTTCTTTTCATGCTCTTTCACCTTTTCAGGGGCATCCCAAGCTATCTTCTCTGCCACCCGCGTCTAACAAAATTTCCTGCCCCAGCGTTGATGTTCTTGATTGCCCTCGATAGGGTCTTTTTCGCACGTTTCTGCCCACAATGCGCCGTGACGCAGCGCATACCTAAAAAGGGGGCACCGTATGAGGCGAGTAATCGTCATCATGCTTGTGGTGCTTCTCTGCCTGCTTTTAGCAGCAGATTGCCGACTTAGGTAAAAGCGAAGCCCCGTAGCAGGTGCAACTGTTACGGGGCTACTTGTGGTGTAAAACCTACAAAGATGCAGGACGTGCGAGGCGCAAATCGCGCTGCGTCAGCCCCGGTCTCTGTTCACGCAGGAACCGGGATTTTTTTTGCTGTAAGCCTTCCCTTGGGGGTTGGCAAGTGTCTAAAGTCCGACAGACAGACTTTCAGCGATAGAGGGAGGTATCTCGATATCCCCGCTGCCTATTTCACATCGGAACAAATTCAAGCGACTAACCCGAGACTGCTGGAACAGACCGGGAGCCATCCCCACAAAATCGTCCACTCCACGTTCACACCGAGATGATTATGAGAGTGTAGAGTACGTTTGCAAACTCAATATATTGAAATAGAACAATATTTATTTTTGCTTCCCCATAGGCGTTCACAGAGTAATTTTCTAGAATATGTCCCAATCACGGAATCCATATTTTCTACTGCAAAGTCACAAATAAGTCAGGTAACTGCGGTAAATCCGGGGTATCCGACTAAAATTACTTCTATTAAACTTCATAATTGTTTTGTTGAACACCGCTTAAACATACGAGGCCACGCTCTCCATTCAACCCATCACCACCATAAAGGTAATTGAGTGCGGCAAAATCGTAGGGTGCATAAGATAGATTATATGGTATGTCATTAGTATACGACATAATAGTGTTAGATTTCAAATCTTCATTTTCTGTAAGTACCGTTTGGTTATTGTCAAACCCTGTAAAAGGATGTTTTAAACCAAGAGCATGACCTAATTCATGAAGTAGTACGCTTATTCCCTCTGCTTCGTTGTATTTAAACTTACTATTTGTTGTAACAGGTATTCTAGTCTGATTAGGCCCTATACAAGAAAATCCTATCGTATATCCATCATTAAAATCTGCTGAAAATAATAGCAAATTAGCTTGTTCAGAATTATTTATTTCTTTAAATTCAATTCCTGTAATGCAGCTTAAATAATCTAATGCTTTTTTAGAGTTTTCTTTTTGTTCACTCGTAAAAGGAGAAAAAACAGCATCGTCAAAGTTAGAACCATATCCATTAGGCATAAATTCTGAATAATGATAGTATAGCGTATTGGTATTATTTATTGCGCCATACTTATTCCAGTTTACAACAGTTGTAAACAGTAAAGCATCTATTGTACGATCACCAGTTAATGGAATTCTTTCATTTTCTGAATAATATACTGGATTTGAGCTTTCGGGTAATACAGTAGGGTATTCTATAGATACTTTAGCGTTTTCAGTCAGATAAACATGAAGACCTTCATTTTCTCCGCTTACCGAATAATGGGTAATAGGATCTAAATTAATATTTTTGAAATACTTTTCGACGACAGGGTACCGCCACTCATTCCAGCTAATACCCTCCAGTGTCGCTTTGTGCATATAATATTCATGAATATTAAATTGGCTACTGGGATCAATGCCAAAATGGACTCTGTAGAATGCATTACCATTTTCATCAGTATCTCTAGATAAATATCTTGTTTCATAAGCACCATATTGATGGAAATGTTCCCACGGAGTCATACCCGCATCCGATATCGCTTTGCGGGTTAATTCTGGAGTCCAAGAAGCTTCTTTCTGATTAACGTAGACCTCTATGCCATTGAGTTGATCTGTCTTATTTTGAATATACTCCTCTTCATTAAAATATTTATTAATATAAGACGATAATTCATTTTTAATGCTTAGCCCTTCATTTATACCATAAAGGGAAAAATGTGTAATAGGGTCAAGCGAGGCATCCTTAAAGGCAGAAAGAAGCTCAGTAAAATTCGCTATTCCGCATTGTTCTAATTTATCGTGATAGTACGCATCGAGGTCAAAATTTTCACTGGGATTGATCCCATACCCTCCATTAGCGGCACGCTCAAAGGCTCCAAACGTAGTAAAATGCTGCCAAGGGGTCATCCCCGCATCAGCTATAGCCTTCCGTGTCAGATCAACCGTCCAATGAGTTGCCCTGTCATAGGTACTCAAAGCGTTTGTTTTATTCTGGAGATATTCTTCCTCATTAAAATACTGGGCAGTATAGGTAGTGAACGTAGTCATACTCTCTTCCTTATAATTAAAATTTTTGATTTTCAGTTGCCATAATTCTTAGAGTAAAAACAATCTGACGCATTATTGGTGTAGCTTCAAAGTATCCATTAAAAATTTGTTTTTCTCCTCTTGCTATTACTTCTTTAACATATTTTATATTACCTTTCGCATTATTGATAGCTACCGTAGGAGATGTTCCGTTTACATATCCTTTATCTAAAAATAAAGTTATTGGTTCATAGTTTATATTTAATTCAAGTTTATCATACTTACTAAAGAATCCCGATTCGTTATAATTGATAAAAGAATTAGTCCTTATGGAATCACATATAAACTCACCTAATGTAAATCCAGCACCTGATACCAATATAAAATTAAGTTCTTCACCCTTTATATTGTTATCTGATAGTATTTTATCACATTCTCTTTTATTAATATTTTTTTCCATACTAGACATTCTCTCATGTATCTTTTCTGAAAACTCTTTAGATAATAAGTTATACTGATTCTTTAAATTATTAATAAAATTTTTATATTTTATAAAATCATTCTCACCAATGATAGTAACAAGAGATTCGCTCGGTGTATATAAATTAGCTCTCCCATAGCTATGTTTATTTATTTCTTTTAGTTTTATTAGCGAGTCATGGCTGTCATTACAGTTATCGATAATTGTAATATACTCATTCATTTCCGCGATGTTTTTTCTAGCCTTGTCAACACTAAGTATATCTAGTTCATAACTATCCATATTTTTTATTTCTAATATTTGTTCTTCTTTTAAGAAATTAGATTGTATATAGTTAAAATAAAATTTTATTTTATTATTCAGGGCCATTTTTTCTTCTTTTTCTTTTATCTCATTAAAATATTTTTTAATACTTAAAATTATACCCTCTGCAATTCCATCTATATGTTTTATATCAACATAAAATTCATTTTTCGAATAAAAATGCTTTTCTATCATATCGTTTTTATAGCACATCGTAATATCTTTCGTTATGATATGACTTAGCATATCTTCAGACATTATAGTATCATTGCCATAATAACGACCTAAAAAATTATATAAATAATTAATATCTCTATTGCAATCAATACCCCTTTTACGTCCAAAAACTAGTTCCTCAAGACAAGCACAAAGTTCACTTTGGGGTAAAGTAATTTCTTGGGTAGTTTTTGCATCGAGAGGTGTATGAATATTATATCCATTATTCTCAATATATATTTCCTTACTAGAGTCAAGGCTTACATCGTTATAAAGATATCCAGATACAACTATTTTATTATTATCTTTAGCAGCATTATACAATTTATTTTGTGTATCTTTATCAAATTGATTATGACGCCCTATTAAAACAGTAGGAACATCTTCTATGTTTAACAAATAGACTATATCAGAACCGTTATTATATGATACAATTTCACTGTTAAATGATACTTTACTATTAGGATTATTAATTTGATATATTAATTTATTAAGGATAGTATTTCTTGCTGATGTTACCTGAGTATATGCTTGTATTTTTGAATATTTTTTTGCGCTCATCAATAATTTTGCATTAATATCCCTATCTTTGCTCACCCATTTTCTTTGGCTTTCCAATAAGTTTTCTTTACTATTTTTATCTACTAATTTTATTATTTTTTTCCACGTATTAGTTAATTCCTTTTCAACATAATTAAAATTATCATCCTCCATCATTTGATTGTATTCAACATCACTTAAGGCGTATGCTTGGTGAGTAAACAGTACACCTCCTAAAACTAATACTGATAGCAAGATAATTTTTCTGAGCATACCTGTCCTCCATGTAAATTTTTGCTTATAATTCCTTTTTTTAGCTAAAACGTCAATACACTTAATGTTAAAACAGATTTTCTCTCTCGCATAACTACCGTATCCTGTTGTATTTCAACAGGAGGAAGGTAATGACCGGAAAGGAAGAAAACAGGCTGGAAAAACTCCTAGGAAAGGCCATAGCAAAACGGAGGGCGGCCCTTGGCATGAGCCAGTTCGATCTTGCCGAACGGCTTGGGATAGCTCCCGCCTCGCTTTCAAGGATTGAAAATGGCCTCGCCGCGCCTCGCTTCTCCCGACTGGAAGAAATAGCGGAAATCCTCGACTGTCCTGTCTCCGTCCTTCTTCGGAGTGAAGAGGAAACCCTCGCAAATACCTCAGACGCCATTGCTGAGTTGATAGTTTCCCTTCCGGTGGAAAAACGAAAAATCGTGTTTGATCTCGTCTCCCGTCTTGTCTTTGCGCTAAAGCAGTAAAAAGTGCTATTCTGGTTGAAATGCTAATTTTTCAGCTATCGTAAAAACGGCGTGAGGCGAGTAGTCGGGAGGTCTTTTCTCTCTTGGCGGGGAAAAGAGCAGGCTCTTTTTCCATCCTTCTGGAAAAGCCTTTTCTCCATAGGCTGCTCCCAGCAACGCCCCACAAACGGCCTTCTCCGTAGAAAAGGATTTTTCTGCACCAGAAAAAATACCCTCCGTTATGGTTTGGGCGTGTAACAATTGATAAAAAGCGTTTTGCAGAAAACAGGCTATTTTCGGGAAAGAATTACTTTCTTGGCTGGTTGACGCTCCAACAAGGGCCTCCAATACGTATTTTTCCCTGTTCTTCGATTTAAATCCCCATTCTACTACGTTTTCATATAATTCCTTGGCGGGTACTGCCTTTAAAGCTAAAAGAACGGCAACCGCGTAAACTTCGTTGGCAAAAATGGATACCGGGTCAGGATGGGTCATCCTAACGTTAAGAGCGCACCAGTCCGTTACTTGCGTTACCTCGCAATTTCTCCCAAAACAGGCTAAAACGGCTGTTCTGAGCAGCGTACCGGTATTTTCCCCTATCCCGGTAAAAATCGGCCTGTTTTCCTTAAACGGCCTTGAAAGCATCCAAGCAAGGTAGGCGTAGTAAACAGCCTCCGGTTTGAACGCCTTTTCCTTAATCAGGGAGTTTGCCAACGCCAAGGCCAGCTCGATGGCGTCATCAGGCTGCCAAGTGAAAGGAATATTCCAAACAAGGCTGGGAAACGTATTTTCGTCGGGAGGATACTCCCGTGTAATCGCATCCAGCCAATTTCCTGCCAGCATCCCAAGCAAACAGCCCCGAACATGCCCTAAAACGCTTTCTTGCGCCTGAACATCCGTGCAGGGGATTTCGTTGATTACGTTATCTGATGGGGAATTAAGGTTGTTTACCCAAAAATTCCACTCGTTGGCTAATTCTTCAAGCCGTTTTTCGTCTTCAAGAGGATTTTCCGTATCTGCGGAATATTGCTCTAACCATGTATCAACAAGCTGTGATTGCTTTAAAAAAGGCTTTTTCTCCTTTTTTAGCAAAAACTTTTCCTTAAAAAGAGCCTCCCTCCTGTGTGATTCCTCCTTTCTCATCTTTTGTTCATCCGTTGCAGCTCGAATAATTGCTTTTAATTCCTTATTTTCCATTGTTTTTAGCCAAGTTAAAAGCATAAGAGTTGATGCTCGCACAGAAAACTCCCTTTTCCCTAGCTTTATCACAAGTGTGTTACTAGGCTTTAAAGTTGGGCTTTCCCAACGCCATAACACATCTAATCAAGGTTAGCTACGGAAAAAGGGAGTTTAATAATATACATCAAGGGCGTTTTGTTGCTATAATATAATGTAATATATAATAATATTCATACAAAAATATGATTTTTACCGCCTCCCAAAGGGGGGAGTGACAACGTGACAAGACATCTTTTATCCTTTCTTTCTTTTTATCTTCTTTCTATTACTTATCTTTTTTTCTGATTAAAAAGATAAGAGGTATTGTCACTTGTCATTTCAATGAAAACAATATGTTATGACGTATCATTCCTCTTATGGGAGTCCTCCCCCCCTTGGCATGATAAACTGACGTTTATACCGCCATTTCATGGCGTTATTGCGCTATGCGCAACCATGCCCTTAACTATTCTTCTTTTCCAGCACTACTAGGCGGCAGCTATTGTTACGGATGCTCCGGGAAAAGATACCATGTTGCTCCAAAGAACTTTTAAGCCTTTTAACTTGACTACCGGCAAGTTGTGGTGTCTTAGGCCAGTCTTTACGCGATTTCTCATTAGGAAATTTATCTTCAAGCATTTTCATTAAATTCGTTATAGTACCTTTCCATTTATTTCTGTCCTCCATAAAATGGCAAAGAGCATTACAAAATGAATTATTTTCTGATACGCTAGATTGTAATGAATTTTGATTATTAAATACTCTCCGAATAAGTTTACCCGGATTCATCAAGAACGCTGGAGACCAACGATATGCCCAAAGTTCAACATCTACTAACCTACCTATATAATTTCTATCACAATATTCCTTGCAATTTTTCAGCCCAAAGTGAACAGCATAGACAATTGCACTAAATATATTTTTATGCAGTTTATTGAATAACGATTCGAGAGCACTTTCTGAAATTCTGTAGCCACTATCAATAGGTTGTGTTTCAATTAGAATGGCCCTATCTAATATATCATTTCTGGCTATATTAAGGCCAATCCCATTAAATGCTATAAGACATTTGGCTTTAATTACCATGCTTTCATCGTCACTATAAAGTTTTCTTGTTGTGATACTTCCTGATGAAGCTAACTTACAAAGTTCATCACACATACTATGTGAAATTTCCGAAATGTTATCAAAAGCTAAAATGGTATTTTTTTGTGCGTAAACATATAAATCCCGTGAATTTTTTGGAATACCAACAAGAGGATGCTCTCGTGGATCGACTAGTCTTGTAAGAAAAGATAAAGAAGAAGTTTTAGCACTACCTTGAGGCCCATCTAACATGAGTATTGGATATGTTCCATCTTTTAAAAAAAGCGACATCAGCCATACAAGAGAAAGTGTTAGGGATTTTCTATCGAAATTTACGATTTTTTCCATAGATAAAATGTATTGTTTAGCCATTTGAGGAGACAGATTAATATATGGAACTGGTAGCGGAAGCATATCTCCAGTTCTAAAGAATAAAATGGGGCATTCCTCTTCGATAGAAACAGATGTGGAATCAATTTTTATGAATTTATTTTCATTTATAGTATCAATATAAATAGCATCGTTATCGAAACCAACGCGTGTAAAAATATGCTTTTTGATGCAAACTTGTTCACTAACGCCTCGAATATACGATACTACGTTCTTTATATTCCCCTCTGTTGCAAGGCGTTCCCTACTCATTAATACAAGAGCTGTTCTTATATTACTAGGTGTTAATTGATAAAGTTTTTTAGCTTTATCGGTGTTTGCATACATATATATATTTCCATTGTTTTCAATAAAAGTATAATTTGAAATCAAATATTCATAGGCCAAAGTTACTGGACTTTTTTTACTCTGTTTGTTCTTCATTTTTAATCATACCTTATATTAAATGTTTAAGACTCAGAGCAAATCAATTATTCCTATGGTGCGACTCGTTAGAGCCGTCACCATAGGAATTCCCCTACATTAGGCGGGAGAAGAGGTCTCCCCTTCTTTCCGCGCTTCAAGATACCGGTCCAAATCTTGCTGATCATACCGAATAGCTCTCCCCAAGCGTGTAAACGGGATGTTCAGCAACCGGTATACTCTGTCCTTCTCAAGGGTTGACTTTGAGCATCCAAGGTACGCCGCAGCTTGGGGCGTTGTAAGCCAACGGGAAACGGAACAAGTATTCATATGAGCCTCCCAGTAGTATTCCTACTGCGCTGACAATTTTGAAGGCTGAAATCTATTACCTTCACCTGTATAAACGATTTCACGGAACGTCATGAATTGATGGCTGGTATTGGATATCTCAAGATATTTTACTCAATAAGAGCACTAATGACGGACGTACCCCTTACTTATAAGTTTAAGACATAAGTTTTATCGATTAACTCTTATCCTTGTATCTGAATTATCAATACCGTCCCCTACAGGGAGCTAAGGGCAAAAAATATCCCCCCTGAACGGAAATGGTGTTCAGGGGGGATGAATCTGATGTTAAATATAGCACTGTCGTCTACAGTAATTGCTTTACCTTAGACATGCCAATGTTGAGTTCTTCCGCTAAACCCTCAGCCGTTTCCGCCGCCGCTTGCGCTACCGGATTTTCGGCAAGATGCGCGTACCTGCTGGTTGTGGAGGCTTGGCTGTGACCTAAAATTTTGCCGATAATCGGCAGTGACTTTCCGCTGTTGGCTGCATACGAGGCAAAAGCATGGCGCAAGTCGTGGATTCGCCACCCTGAAAGGCCGCCAGCTTCGCAAATACGTTTCCACGTATCTTTCACGTTGACGATGTGGCCCCTTCCCCATCTTCCCGGAAAGCAGTATTCGTTTATCCGGGGTAAGGAAGAGATGATCTCCCATGCGGCGGGCGGAATGGTAAGAACCTTTGCTCCCGTCTTTGAGTCGGGCAATAGCGCCTTCTCTTTGGATTCGCTGAAATATTCCCATTTTAAGGTGAGAATTTCCGAACACCGGGCACCTGTGAGAAGCATAACCTTGAGTGCCGCTCCAATGGGCGGATCGATGGCGTTTTGCTCTTCAAGCTTGGCGATGCCTTCGCCTAGTGCCTCCAATTCGCTACTTTCCATAAATTTAAGGCGTTTTTCTTCCCGGTATTTCTCAAGGCCGCGAACCGGGTTGGTCCCTCTGTCCCGGTAGCCGTTTTTCTCGCACCAATCAAAAAATTTGGAAAGGACAGCCGCACAGCGATTGGCAAGATACGGCGTATTCTGAAGATCGTGATGGAGCTTGGCAACATGCCGATGGGAAACTTCCATTGCCTTTAATCGCCTGAAACTGGGGATGGCGTGTTTCTGGGCAATCATCCGGTACAATCCTTGTGTTGACGGCTTGAGTTTGGCGTCAACATGCTCTTTCAGAAAGCGTTCCATGACCTCCGGGAAAAAGGGGGCAGCTTTCTCCTCTTTGACTTCCTGAGCCGGGTCGCCTCCCATTGCTATTTGCGCCAGCTTTTGTTTTACGATTTGCCGAGCCTGCTCCACGGTCATGGAAGGGAAGGTTCCGATGCGGAGACGCTTCAAGGGGGCGGCCCTGCCTTTTCCGGCTCGATAGGTCAGGTAGAAGCTTTTTTCTCCGGTGCCGCCGACGCGGACCGAAAAGCCTGTGAGTTCTTCGTCTCTGACTTCGTAGCGCGTACCCTTTGGCTCCAACGCCTCAATGGTTTTCTTGGTCAGTTTCATGGTTCACCAACCCAATGATTTTTGGTTGCCGTTTTTCTGGGTAACACCGGGGTAACACCATGACGAAAAAACGGAGAAAAACGTTCTAACATAAGAAAACATAATATGCTGTTATCACTAGGTCAATAAAATTTTTTCCAAGTCAAAGAGGTTAAAACCGTGAGACTCTTAATCAGTTGGTTCGGTGTTCAAGTCACCGATGGCCCACCAGCGAAAAAATCATCCCGACAGGTTTTCCTGCCGGGATTTTTTTATGGCAAATGGTCTTTTCCTTATAGCGGGGTCGTGCAGCGTGGTGCAGGCGTCCTCAAAGAAGGGAGTGAAATATGACCTCTCCATCTTATGGCCGGAGAGGGATCGTGTCGAGGGAGAACGTGCCAAGGGCGAGCGGCTTTTGCCTTCGAAACGATGGAAGAGCCGCCGAAGTTTTCCCTCAGTAGGTGAAACACGAATGTCCCCCATCATCAGAGAGCTTTTGAACCTTGCTGGCGGGCTTTAACGCTCTGATCTTGGCATCTCTGCGTTTCATGGTTGTTGCTGGTATCCTTTTGGGTGGTTACCGCCGGTACGGAAAGATGACAGTGAAAATGCCAGCAAAAAAGTGGATGCACACGAACTTCGGTGAACTCCCGTGAACAGATAAGATGGTAAAAGACGAAGTCCGTCAAGGTGTTATGGACCTTAACGGACTTCGTTGAATTTTCTCTTGGTACCCGGAACGAGGATTGAACTCGTACAGCCCTAAGGCCGAGGGATTTTAAGTCCCTTGCGTCTGCCAGTTCCGCCATCCGGGCATCAGGTTAGAAAGAATACGTGCATCCGCAACGGGAGTCAACAGGACGCGCCGTACCTTTCCCTGCGGGCCGCAGCGCCGCAGGGGGAAGGGGCCGAACTTGCGGTCCGCGGTGCGCTTTCCTCCGAACTGTGCGGCACTGCAAGGTATGGTGCCGAATGGCAACCGCAGGGAACTTTCTTAGGAACTACGGCTCCGGCTCAAACGAGGCCGAGCAGGTCCAGCGGATCATTCAAGAGGTGCTTGGCCCCGGACTGGAGGAGTTCCTCGGCTCCCCGGAATCCCCATGCCGCGCCCACCGGGCCCATACCCGCATTGGCCGCCGTGTGCATGTCCACGTTGCTGTCTCCGACGAACGCCGTTTCGTCCGGCCGAGCGCCGAGGCGGCGGGCCGCTTCCAGCGCTCCGGCGGGATCGGGCTTGTGGGGCAGGTCCGGCATGGCTCCCTGAACGAACAGGAACGGCTCGTCGGGAAAATAGTGCGCGAGCATGCGCAACGTCCATTCATGCGGCTTGTTCGTGACCACCGCCAACGGGACGCCGCGTTCGCGCAGGACCTTGAGCAGCTCGGGAATGTGCGGATACGGTCGCGTGGTAACGGCCCAGTCTCTGGCGTAGTTGTCGCCCGTGCGCCGGACCAGCTCCGCGAAGCCGTCCGGTCCGAGGCGATCCGCCTCACCGGAGGGCAGGGCGCGTTTGACCAGCATGTGCAGGCCGTTGCCGACGAACTGCCGGTAGGCGGCGACGGGATGTTGCGCATACCCCGCCGCGGCGAGAGCCGCGTTGGCCGCGTTGGCGAGGTCTTCAAGCGTATTCAGAAGCGTGCCGTCCAGATCGAACGCCACGGCCCGGTATCGGGGAGTGTTCATGTTTGTCCGCCTTTGACGTCGTATTGCCCGCTCCTTTTCCGAAAACGGGCGTCGCCAGCATGGCAGAGGATGCCGTTCCTTTCAAGCGGCCCGTGCGGCGGAACTCCGGGTTGCATCATGCCGGAATTGTGGTAACCCTAGCCCGGCGTCGCGTGGGCGCGCAATTCTTTCGGATACGGGGGGCATATGGCGCAGGGCAAGGAACGCGCGGATGAGCTGGTTTTCGTGCAGAGGCTGGCGGAAAGCCGCGAAATGGCGAAGCGGCTGATCATGGCGGGCAAGGTGGCGATGGACGACGGGTCCGGCGTGCTTAAGAAAGTGGACAAGCCCGGCCACAAGCTGCCGCCGGATACGGTTTTTTCGCTGGTCGGCATCGAACGCTACGTCAGCCGGGGCGCGTACAAGCTGCTCACCGCCATCGAACATTTCAAGCTGGACGTCACCGGGTTCGTCTGCCTCGACGCCGGTGCCTCCACGGGCGGCTTCACCGACTGCCTGCTCCAGCACGGGGCGGCGAAAGTCTACGCCGTGGACGTGGGGAAGGAACAGCTCCACGAACGCATGCGCCGTGATCCCCGGGTCATCAGTATGGAGGGGACCAACCTGCGGACCGCTCCCGAGGACCTGCTTCCCGAACCCGTGGACATCATCGTGGCCGACGTGTCCTTCATCTCCCTGACCCTGATCCTGCCGCCGTGCGTGCGCTGGCTGAAGGAAGGCGGTCTGGTCGCCGCACTGGTCAAACCGCAGTTCGAACTGGGCCCCCACCAGACGGACAAGGGAGTGGTGCGCGATCCCGAACTGCGCCAGCAGGCCGTAGACAAGGTGCTGCTGTTCTGCCGGGAGCGGCTCGGCCTCGAATGCCTCGGCGTCGTGCCCGCCGCCGTCAAGGGTCCCAAGGGCAATCAGGAATACATCGTCTGCCTGCGCCGCAATGCCTCCCCGCAGGTACCCGCCGAAGCGTAACGAAACGGGGAAAAGGCGGTCCCGTTCTCTTTTCTTCAAAAATGATTCCGATTGAAGGGGAAAGCGGACGTTCCGTTTCTCCGGTACGTCGATACCTATGAGGATCGTACCCTTTGGGGGCTTCATCGGGTAAATGCGGAGATGCCGCGTCATTGCATCTGAAAAAATAAGGGTATCCCAAGCTGTTGCACGCCGGTCCGGCGATGGCGTGACCGTTTCTGAAACCGGAAAAACGGGAGGAAGGGCCCTCTGGCCTTTTTGCGGAAAACCTGTTTGTATACCCTCCGTTCGTCACGCATGAGGTCCGGTCGCATCGCCGGTCCGTCATGCGCGGCACAACCGCTGCGGCGGGTTCGTCGCCGCGCACAGGAGGATGGCATGCTCTCCCATGAAGAAGTCCGGCAACACTTCAACCATCACGATCCGTTTGCCCGGCACCTCGGCATCGAGCTGCTCGAAGTGGGGCCCGAACACGGCGTCGCGGTGATGCCGCTGGACGCCCGTCACCGCAACGGCATGGGCCACGCCCACGGCGGGGCGATTTTCGCGCTGGTGGACATGACCTTCGCCACGGTGTCCAATGCGGCGGGGTATTACTGCGTCAACGCGCAGTCCAACATTTCCTATCTTGAACCCGGACGCATCGGTCCCCTGCGCGGCGAAGCCCGCAAGATACGTTCCGGGAGGAACCTCGGGACCTACGAGGTCCGTATCACCGACGCGGACGGCACGCTGGTGGCCGTGGCCACGGTGACGGGGTTTCTGACCAAGCATCCCATTCCGGCGGAAGAAGCCTCCGGAGGCGGGGAAGCCTGATGCCTGCCGGGGGAAACCTCCGGTATGGAGAGAAACGGCATTCGGTTTCCGAAAGAAACACGGCGGGGATTTCCCCGCTTTTTTTGTGCCCGGAGAAGTGCCTGACGGGATTCGGCGGACCGGCAAGGCGATGCGGACCGTTTGTCGGTATTGCATGCTGAACCCGGCCCTACCGGAAGTCGCAGGGCGCCGCCTGTCGTCGCCCGAATGGCGGGGGCAACACGGCCCGTCGGCGTGCGGATATTGGACAATGCGCCGGAAGGTTCCGCCGGTCGGCAAGGAGAATGGGGTGCCGCTGCCGGGGGGTCCGGGTAAAAACGATGAAAGCCGCCTGCCGTTGTCGGGAGGGGCTTTCCAAAGGGGAGACTGTTTTTGCCGTTGTTCGCGCTTTCCGGACGGTGCAAACAGGGGATGACGTTTCGGAAAACGCCGGGTCCGGAATCGCTGGAGAAGGAAGGGAACAGCCCCCAATGAGGAGACGAGAGGCCGTTCCCCGCCGTCAGGCGGAGGCGGGAGGGGGCAGGGGAAAGGCGACGAGCCCGCGCCACGAGGGGAGGCGATCCGACACGGCTTCGCTGAGCCGGACGGGACGTTCCGCAAGAGGGGGAATTTCGGGGGATGCGGCGCGGAAGGCATCGCCCTTCAAGGGAAGCGGCATGTCCGGGAGAGGAAGGACACGCGGCTGTTGTTCGAGTGCGGCGGGAAAGGTGCGGACGGCGTGATCCCCGCAGGGAACCAGATCGGCGGAGGCGCACAGGCGGACGGAAAGGTCCCTGATCGCTTCGGCGGACAGCACCCGCGCCGCGATCAGCAGAAGCAGCGCGGCGGACAGTACGAAAAACGTACGGAAAAGGGCGAGTCGGTCGGAAGCGTAGCGCATAACATGTTCCTGTTCAGGCCGTCCTGAACGTTCGGGTCGGAAGCGTGTTCCCGTTGACATGAGAAAGCATGTTTTTGGTGGAGATGTCAATGGGTTTGCACGGCGGGAAACGGGGGCCGCGCAGGAGAATGTCCGTCCCGGCAGCTCCGCCCTGACGTCTCCGCGCCGTGCTCCCGCGATTCGGATTGCGGGCGTCCGGCTCGTCGCCCGTTTCCGGCGTTGGGAAGCCTTGCGGCAGGGAACGGGCATCCGGCGGAGCGGCGCGCCGGAATCGCCCGTTGCCCGGGGCCTTCCTTTTTTGTGACTTTTCGGAAACATGTTTCTCATTGCCGTCTATGCCGGTGCGGGCTAGCTTTCGGCTAACTCATTGAATCCGTTTTTCTATTACGGAACGGATCAGGAGCGTATTCTCTTTCCACGCTTATCCTCAAGGAGTCGTCATGGCTACCGCATCTTCCAAAGCTCCCCATCTGACCAAAGCCACGCAGGCGTTCGTCGACGCCCTCACCGCCGAAAACAATCCTCCCCTGTACACCCTGCCTCCCGAAGCGGCGCGCCGGATTCTGGCGGACGCGCAGGCCGTGCCCGTCAAGAAACTGCCGATGGACCTGCGCGACGAAGACCTGCCCGTTGGCCCCACCGGAACCGTCCCCACCCGGTTCGTCCGGCCCGAAGGCGTGAAGGAACCGCTGCCGATCATCTTCTATTTCCACGGCGGCGGGTGGATTCTGGGCGACCGGGACACCCACGACCGTCTGGTGCGCGAACTGGCCAAGGGTGCGAAGGCCGCCGTGGTCTATCCCAATTATACGCCGTCGCCCGAGGCGCAGTACCCCGTACCGCTGGAACAGGCGTACGCGGCGATGCTGTACGTCCTCAAGCATGCGGACGCCTACGGACTTGATCCCGCCCGCATCGCCGTGGCTGGCGACAGCGTGGGCGGCAACATGGCGACCGTCATGGCGATGCTCGCCAAGGAACGCAAGGGGCCGAAGATCGCCTTCCAGCTTCTGCTGTACCCGGTGACGGACGCCAATTTCGATACGGAATCCTACCACGATTTCGCCGACGGGCCGTGGCTGACCCGCGAAGCCATGAAATGGTTCTGGGACGCCTACTGCCCGGACAGGGCGAAGCGCGCCGAAGCTACGGCCTCTCCGCTGCGGGCCGGAACCGAACGGCTTTCCGGCCTGCCCCCGGCACTGATCATCACGGCGGAAAACGACGTCCTCCGCGACGAAGGCGAAGCCTACGCCCGCGAACTCATCGAAGCCGGCGTGCAGGTGGCCTGCGTACGCTACAACGGGACGCACCACGATTTCATGATGCTCAACGCGCTGGCGGAAACGACGCCCGCCCGCGCCGCCATCGCGCAGTCGGCGGCCGCGCTGAAAAAAATGCTGCACTAGCCGTCCGGCTTTCCGAAAAGGCGTCCGCGGCTCCGGCTCCGGACGCCTTTTCGCGCCTCCGGGCCGTTCGTTCCGATTGGCCGGCGCTCTCTGGACAGGCTCTCCTTTCATGGATATTTTGGGGAGTTCGCGGTGCCCGCCCGTTCCCGAGGGGCGGGGAGAAACGTCAGTCGAGGAGTCCTTTGTATGGCCGAACAAGACGAATTGTTGGAGATGCTCCCCTGTTCCCATTGCAAAAACGAGAAACCCCACCTCGTTTCGTGCAGGCCCGAGGGCCGGATCACCGATCTCTGGCGCGTGGAGTGTCCCTGTGAAAAGGCTCCCACGCAGTGGTCGGTATCCAAGATCGCGGCCGTCCGGCTGTGGAACCGGTATATGACCAATCTGAAGGAATAGCTTCCCGGAAGCTCTTTGCCGCGCCGGACGGGTTCCGGCACCGTTTTGGCTCCGTGCGGGCAAAAAAAGTCCCCCCGGCATACCGCCGTGGGGACTTTTGCGTTGTTTGTTCCGCACGGCCCGCCGGTGCGGAACGCCGCAGGGGATCGGCGTCCCGTCCGCGGGACCGGAGGAGAGGCGTTCCTGCGTTTATTCCTGTACGACTTCCTTCACTTCGTCGCCGTAGGCGTCGCGGACGATCTTGGTTTCCTTGAGCAGAACGGCCCAGCGGCGCAGGGTGCCGATGATGACGAAGCCCATCATGACCATGACCAGCACGCTCAGCGAGGCGAGCAGGTACTTTTCCGTCGGCAGGTACTGGTAGACGATCAGCCAGATGCCCGCCCAGAAGGTGATGAAGGTCATGAAGATGCCGGGCGCGGCGGTGATCCACGCGTACTTCGTCTTGTTCATGCGGAGGAGCATGGTCGTGCCGATGAGCAGCGTCACCGAGGCGAGGAGCTGGTTGCTGATGCCGAACAGGGGCCAGATGCTGGAGATGTCGCCGGTATAGACGAGATAGCCCCACGCGCCCGTGAACAGGAAACTGGTCACGACGATGCCGGGCCACCAGTTCTTGTCGCCGAACTTCGGGATCACGCGACCGATCATTTCCTGAAGGAAGAAGCGGCCCACGCGGGTGCCCGCGTCCACGGCGGTCAGGATGAACACCGCTTCAAACATGATCGCGAAGTGGTACCAGTAGCTCATGAGGTGCGACATCCACGGAATCTGGCCGAAGATGTGCGCCATGCCCACGGCGAGGGAGACGGAGCCGCCGGGGCGGTGCATCAGGTTTTCCGCCACTTCCTTTTCGAGGGTGGGCAGGTCGACCACGGACATGCCGAGAGCGGCGAACTTGTCCGCCGGGGCGTTGATGGCGAAGTAGTCGGCGGGCACGAGCACGCAGGCGGCGATCAGGGCCATGATCGCGACGAAGCCCTCAACGAGCATGGCGCCGTAGCCGACGAACAGGACGTCGCGTTCCTTGCCGATCATCTTGGGCGTGGTGCCCGTGCCGATGGTGGCGTGGAAGCCCGAGAGCGCGCCGCAGGCGATGGTGATGAAGATGAACGGGATCACCGGGCCGCCCACGATGGGGCCGCCGCCCTTGGTGAACTCGGTGAACGCGGGCATGTTGAAATCGGGCATGACGAACACGATGCCGAGCGCCAGCGCGCCGATGGTGCCGATCTTGAGGAAGGTGGACAGGTAGTCGCGGGGCAGGAGCAGCAGCCACACCGGCAGGACCGAGGCGACGAAGCCGTACACCGGAATCAGGATGGACATGGGCTTCTTGTCGATGTTCAGCCAGCCGAAGACATCGGGATGCGCCGCCACGTAGGGCCCGGTCAGGATGCACAGGCCGAGCAGCGCCACGCCGATGATCGACGCGCCGAGCACGTCGCCCTTGCGCCATATCTGCATGTACAGGCCCATGATCACGGCGATCGGAATGGTCGCCGCCACGGTGTAGGTGGACCACAGGCTGTTGTGCATGGCGTTGACCACCGCGATGGACAGGCCCGCCAGCGTCAGCAGCAGAATGGCGAGTACGGCCCACGCCGCCACGCCGCCGGTCGTCTTGTCGATTTCCTGCGAGGCGATGTAGGCGAGGCTCTGTCCCCGGTGGCGCACCGAGGCGAACAGCACGACCATGTCGTGCACGCCGCCCGCGAGCACGCAGCCGATGAGAATCCACAGCAGGCCGGACATGTAGCCGAACTGGGCCGCCAGCACGGGGCCGAGCAGGGGGCCCGCCGCGGCGATGGCGGCGAAGTGGTGGCCGAACAGGACGTACTTGTTGGTGTTCACGTAGTCGTGCCCGTCGGCGTACTTGACGGCGGGCGTCGCCCGCGCGTCGTTCAGGTTCAGGACCTTGTTGGCGATGAACAGACCGTAAAACCGGTAGCCGATGGCGAAAATGCATAACGATGCGAAAACCACCGTAAGCGCATTCATGGTAAACCTCTGATGCTGAAATGTGGCACATGTTGCGATCGGGCTTCGCCGCAATCGCGCTCCTCTTGTTTCCCCCGTCCGCGGCGGGAAAGCCTCGCTCCGGGCGAAGAACCCGCCGGACCGGCTTCCCGGAACGCGTGAGGAAACGTCACGTCGCGCACCTGGCGCGGTGCTCTCACGCCGCTTTCCCCGTGTCCGGGCGAAAACGCCGCAAGGCCGTCAACACGGCGCTGTCCCAAGGCTTCGCGCACGGGGAAACTCAGAACACCTTACGCAAAGCAGTTGAAGACCCCCAAGGTTTCCGCACATGGGCGGGAAACGTCATCGATTCCAGCCCGCCGGAATGCCTGCTCTCCAAAGGCTTCCGCGCGGGCGGAAAACGTCCCCCGCTTCCGGGGTGGAGAGACGGCGATTCCGTCGCGCACGTATCGGAGAGAGGGACCGGGACGGCGCGCCATATAACATAGCTAATCAGTATGAAAAGTGAACCCCTCAACGGAACCTTCCTCCGATTTGATGAAAAACCGAAGGGATACGGCGTTGCGACGCTCGGATTCGGGACGACGGGGGAGACATCCGTTGCGGCGGATGAAGGCCGCAGCGGAACCCGTGGACTCGATCCGGGCGTCGGTCAGCCCAGAAGGGGAGGGGGG